>Ga0210406_10000674_pt1 | contig 45647 bp, 32 predicted proteins | sample IncBWC30MmetaG_FD_155454 | JGI IMG/M metagenome (GOLD analysis project Ga0210406, IMG submission 155454) | Forest soil microbial communities from Barre Woods Harvard Forest LTER site, Petersham, Massachusetts, United States - Inc-BW-C-30-M | ecosystem: Environmental > Terrestrial > Soil >...
GTCAATATCAAAGGACTTCTCTATGGGGTTGCCGCTGCCCTGCCTCACATGCAGAAGCAGAAGAGCGGTCACATCATTAACATCGCTTCTGTTTTCGGGATCAAAGTGTTCGCTCCCGGCGGGACGGTCTACTGCGCCACCAAGGCGGCTGTGCGCGCGTTGACTGAAGGGTTGCGGATGGAACTGCACTCCCAAAATATTCGCTGCACGATGATCTCACCTGGCGCGATTGCAACAGAACTGTCGGAGAGCAGTTCGGACGAAGCGACCAGGAAGAATTTGCGCGAGTTCATGAAAATGGCCATCCCGGCCAGCGTGATCGCGAGAGCGATCGCATACGCAATCGACCAACCGGTCGAGGTGGAAGTTGATGAGATGGTCATCCGCCCAACCGTACAGGATTTCTAACACGGAGGTAAACTATGCACCCTTTCTACTCGTCCCGTTGGCCCAGATGCTTGCAGGTGTCTCGCATGGTGCTGGCGGTTTCTATGATGCTCTCAATATTTCAACTGCCGGGCCATCAAGTGCTTGCGCAGGCCAAGGGAAAGGAACGTCCTATGAAACACCCGACTTTTTATCGCACGATACAGGTAGATGGGCTCTCCATCTTTTACAGAGAGGCCGGGCCGAAAGACGCACCGACGCTTCTCCTGCTGCACGGACTCCCGTCTTCCTCACGGATGTTCGAGCCTCTTTTCGCCCAGCTTTCCGATCACTATCACCTTGTCGCGCCCGATTACCCCGGCTTCGGACACAGTGACTGGCCGGACCCGAAAAAATTCGCGTACACGTTCGACCACATTGCCGAAACCATGAATCATTTCACCGAAGCTCTTGGGCTCTCGCGGTACACGCTTTACATGCAGGATTACGGTGGTCCCGTGGGTTTTCGCATGGCCCTGGCGCACCCGGAGCGGGTCGAGGCGCTCATCGTCCAAGACGCAGTGGCCCACAATACGGGTCTGGGGGCAAATTGGAAAACACGACGAGCCTTTTGGGCCGATCGCGCTGCCAACGAAAGCGCGCTGCGAGTAAATCTCTTGTCGCTTGAGACGGCGCGAAGCCGCCACGCTGGTAACGACCCAGACGTAGCACGCCATGACCCAGATCTCTGGACGGACGAATTTTGCTTTCTCAATCAGCCCGGCCAGATCGACATTCAAAGCGACCTCTTCTACGACTACCGCACTAACGTCGAAAATTATCCCAGATGGCAAGCTTGGATGCGTGAGAAGCGGCCGCGCTTGCTGGTGATTTGGGGCAAGTATGAATCGTCGTTTGACTCCTCGGAGCCGGAATCCTACCGGCGAGATGTGCCCAATGCTGAAGTCCACATTGTCGATGGTGGTCATTTCGCGCTGGATACGGCAGCGGATGAAATTGCGGCTCTGGTAAGTCAGTTTATGAAGACGCGGAAATGATTTGGACCATCTACTTTTGAGCAGTGCAAGGAGAAAAAAATTATGGCAAGTGAAACGACAGCCCGCCCACCCTTGCCTCCGTTCACACGCGAGAGTGCGATTCAAAAGGTGCGCCTTGCCGAAGATGGCTGGAACTCTCGAGATCCGGCCAAAGTGGCTCTTGCCTACGCGATCGATTCACGATGGAGGAACCGCTCGGAGTTCATCAGTGGGCGGGGCGACATTATTGCCTTCCTCTCTCGCAAGTGGGCCAAAGAGCTCGACTACAGGCTCATCAAGGAAATGTGGGCATTCACGGGAAACCGCATTGCCGTTCGCTTCGCCTACGAATGGCACGATGAATCCGGTCACTGGTATCGCTCCTATGGCAATGAGAACTGGGAGTTCAATGACGATGGGCTTATGGCGTCAAGGTACGCATCAATCAACGACCTTCCCATTTTGGAGGTCGATCGCAAATACCGATGGGCACCCGGACGTCGTCACGATGACCACCCAGGGTTAAGCGACCTCGGCCTGTAGTTTGAAGGAAACGCAATATGGACATGCCAATGCACTCATAATCGCACCCGCGACTGCCATCGGCGGCGGCAACAGCCATACGCAAAACAGCGACGGAGTCAATCGGGGCAGAGGTGGACGAGCCGGGTCCAGCCACACCGGAGGATCTGTTTCGCGCCGGGCAATGCTGCCTTCTTCTGGTCACGCCACCGAGAAATCGCTAGAGAAGAAAGCGATCAAACTCCGGAGAGATTGCAACCACATATCTCTCATTTACAAATAAATTATGAATTGTTTATTCGACCCTTACACATTTTGTTCGTTAATGATCTGGGTTGCGTGATTTGGCCAACGCTTCGAGTTGGGAATCCAGACCGAGGTTTGACATGTTCGCCAAAATGGCAATGACGATTCTTTGCATGACGGGCATTGCATTTTACGTGCGGTTCCTGATTGCGCTATGCAAGGAATGCAAGCCGCATTCGGTCGGTTATTGGGTCCGCCTGCGACTCGGCTCGGACGAAGACACGATAGCTGAAGTGCCCGAGCAGCGAAGAGTCCTGACGCGCGCTGCGTGAGAAAGGGTTGAAACAAGCAATAATTGCGGTCAACTGTGTTACGGCGAACGAACATTGCATTGATAATCGTGGCCCTCTCAGCAGGAGCGCCTCGAATCCTGGTTCGGAATACTGCATTCTCTGATCTGTCCCAATCACAACGAAATTCATTGCCTGCCTCCGAATGGCTCGACGATGCTTCTGCAACCGCGGCCCGTCCCTGACGGGTGGGAAGAGAGAGGCAATTGTAGGACCGCCCAATTTCCAGTTGGCCGACCAACCGAAAATTACTCCATTCGTGGACATAAGCGCGCTTATGGGGAGTAATCACGAGGCAGTGGACATTCTGGCGTTCTTCACCTCAGTCATGGGCTCGAGATATTTTTCGGCGACCGGCCTGCCACCGGTCATACAAACTCCAAAACCGCGATGAACGAGTGGCCTTGTTGGATGGAAACCGATGTCTCGTTTGTTTGGGTTTGCGTGCCCCCGTCGGGGGCGACACGGCGGGGAACAAGATCCAAATCTAGCTCTTCAAGCATACTCGCTTCCGTCAGCGGATGTGATATTTCCTTGGTGGTTTGGATGAGCTCTGTCGATGTGCCAAATCGTAGGCGGATGCCATCAACCGATTCATTCGGATTGACCTTAAGATGCGTTGGAAACTCCAGATTGAATTCCTGGCCCATCCACTCAGAACCATTGGCTTCGAATCTCGTGACGGGGAACTCTGGATTCGGCTCATCCAGCCCTCGCCTTATTGATGCCTCCGGAAGCAACCTGCGCGCTAAATCAAAGAGCCCGGACGAGAGGAAACCTTGCATGCAAGCGGCACGTTTCAGAGCGCGCAGTATTAGTTGCGGCTGTGCCGTGTCAATTTGGATGTGTGGCCTTGTCTCGTCATAAGCGCTGTCTGGCGGGGGATCGGTTAGCAGAAGAGTCGTCCGCCAACTCGAGTCGTAGCTAGCGATTGCGAGACCGGCGACAATCCTCTGAGCTACGAGATTCTCGTCGCTGAAGCGAACATTCGCCTTCTGAAGGCGGCCCTGTGTGAATTGTTCGGCAGTATGGTCTGGGCCCTGTTGATTGCCCTTGCACTCGATAATGTGATATTTCCCATTACGGTCCCTACAGATGAAATCGGGGCACTTCTGAGGGCCTCGCTTTTTCTTTCCGGCGAAAGTCGCAATCCCAAGCGCCTGCAATTCGTCCATTGCGCGTCGGCCGTGTTGAACATAAGCGTATTGAAATTGCGAATCTAACCATTCAAGACCAACTCCGATGCCCCAATCATCACTTAAGACCTTCTTTGGATGAGTGTCGATTTCATCAACTGCCCTATGAAGCCGCAATGCCCCTGCAGTGCCATCAACAGCACCGAAGTATCTCAGGATGGCCCATTGCGAAGCCGTCCACCATTGCGGCATTCGAGGAGAGACGGACATTAGTCCAGCCCAGAGCATAGCCCGCCTGAAATCTACGCTTGATGGAAGACCCTGAGAAACAAAGGGGCAAACCTTCCGATATGGCGTCGGAGTACTCACCCAACTCTGCCGATCTACGGTGACCTGAATCGCTTTGATCAATAAGCTACCGCCCCATATTTATCCCTTTTATCTCCCGGTTCTCCGCGGTCATTCAATCGCGTGTCTCGTGAGGACAACGCAGCACAAAACAACAATAATAGCGCCTCACACCTGGGGAAGCGATTGTATCCCTCTCGATCAGCGGTCGAGAGAGAGATCGTCTGGCGTGGCTTTTTGTCCGCTCTTGGATTGTCCCGGCCCTGCTGCAGACAGCGGCACGGCTGAGACTAGCTACGATGTGTTTCGGCACGCTGACCAACACTCCAAGAGCAGCGGCACCGGCATGTGGTTTCCTGGAGTCAAAGGCCGTCTGTCACAAGTTGCAACGGATCGGCCCTCATAAGTCAGCCTGGAAGTCGTGATCCCGACACCTAAGCGAACTGAGAACGAATAGCGGTCGCGCTGGGCGTTTGTCGTTACTGAGCGCGATTTTCCACTGGTCCAACACAACGACGATGCACAAGATTGGTAACGGTTTCATGTTCGCTCGGTGTCGTTGCCTTCCTTTGTGCCCGCTAAGTCTGTCTTCTTTTTCGGCCTATAGCTATCTGCCTGTTTGGCCGCCTTCTTCTCTACTTCCATGCTCAGGTCAAGGATCAGAAAGTGAACCTGCCGATCTCCCTTTGCGCTCTTATATGTGGCAGTGAAACCGCTGGGACCGGAATCGACAAAGGGCAGCACATCCAAATTCACGAAGGTGAAGCCGTCTGAAGCTTTATCTCTCGCGATTACCTTCAACTGCTCGACGACGTTCACCACTTCATGCGTCATCACGTATGTGACATAAAAGTATGCGGGGCATGCGCCATAGGAGAATAGCTTCACGAAGTGATTCGTTAGATCGTCCTGCACCTTTTTCCAGGAAACCGGCTCGCGCACCATAACCGCTTCGAAGATCGTTAGGGTTGCCGTGTCGTTCGCGATCACAAGATCTCTTTCGCCGGGGTTCCCCCCAGCAGTCACACCGCCTTTCGACTGATCCCCAAGAGCCCATTTCACGATTCGTAGACGGGCATTCAGGATTTCCTTGAACACGGCGGTAACGTCGTCCTCCAATGTAGAGAGCCCGAGCTTTCGCATCATCGGGACGAGATTGATGACCCCGGCAGAAGTCTCGTAGAGATGTCGCAGCAAGAATTGGCCTATGGTTGAATCACCTGCGCTAAACACGCGGGCCTGATCGACTGCGCTCAACAAATGCAGATGTCCGTGTGCCTTCCGAATCCAGATGACTGGGTCTTCATCGAATACGCTGCTCACCTTGCCAGAGAACGGAGTGCCGTAACTGATCTGACTGGCGGCGGCTTCGACCACGGGCGTTCTGCCGTGTCGGTTTTCCGCCTCTGCAAGCATTCCTTGCGCAATCATTACTTCGCCCTGGCGATGGAGCGCTAGAGCCTTGTAGGCATAGAAGCTATCCGGCAAGACTTCTGAGTCGACCTTGGCAAGCAGATCAAGCGTTTGTTTGGGCTGACGGAGGGACAGAGACAAAAGCGCCAGATTCAGAAGGACGGTAGTGCGATCGTTCTCTGTAAAACCCCGATTCGATGCGATCGAATCGAGCCCGTCCGTGATGATCTCGTGCGCCTCGGCAGCTTGGTCGGCCTTCAAGTATCCGAAGATGTCGGCACCCAAGAGCGACGCAATCTTCGTTGCTTGGAGATTCACCAGGTAGGCGGGAACATTCCGGTGCCTACGATAGAGGGCGTCAAAGATCTCGACCGCTTTGCCTAGATTCGAACCGCCCCGCCGGAGCATGGAGAGTCCGCGAAAGAACTCGATGGTGTCCCGAGCCGCCGCCTTGTCGAACTCGGCGTCATCCTCCGGCACAGGCATGCTTTCTAGTGCGTCCCAATTCTCGGTAAGGAGAAGAAGCCGCAGTTGGAATCGAAGGCGCTGCATCGAACGTCCTGGAACGTTCCCCAGTGTCTCAAGGTTGCGTTCCGCCGTAACAAACAGCGACGCGACGTCAGCCAGACCCGCATTGAGGAGATGGTCGATGCGTACCTGCTGCGCCGTGAGCATATTCAAGTCGCTGGATGATTCCGGCGTGAGCTCGCGGACACGGCTCCGTATCTGTGAGCGAAGAGCTTGCGGGACGTATGACAGCAATTGCGCAAGCGTCCCGGGCTCTTCAATCTCTAAGATGGCTTTGAATAGCCGCTGCTGCTGTTCTCCATTCAACGTCGCGAGTGCTTCCCCAAGATCCGCGCTGATCGGCCGGTCCGTGTCCTTGCCCACGGTGTCTGCATCGAAGCTCGCTGCGAAGGCGTCGACTTGATATCGCTCGTGACGATTGATTGCGCCCTTCTTAAGAACTGAGATCAGCCCCTCTAAGAGCGCATCGGACAGGGCTATTCGATTTGAGGAGATCACTCTGCAAAGAACTCGTACGTGCACACGAATGGAACGGTTTGCGTCTTCCACCGCTTGGAACGCCGCAAGAGAGCCTGGCTCAGTCCGCACCACACCCAACCTTGATTCCATATTGAGAGGCTGTAAGAAACTATTGAGCGCCGCCTTGTCGGATTGCAGCGCAAGCTCGTAGACCGTGGCCGCTTGCTCTTTGGTCACGCCCCGCGCAGAAAGTCGGAACTCTCCTTGCCTGAGAGCCTGCACATAGGCATCCACGATTGGTTTCCCCTCGATGCCACTCACGTCGCCGCTCGCGCTCACGAGCGACGTCAGCCCCATGAACAACCCATCGCCGGGGCCGCCCAATTCCGACTGGTTCGTCCAACTGACGATCGCCTTCAACTCTTCGCGAGCGACTCTCGACAGCGATTCGACCAGAGCCAGTCGCATCCGGCCCTGACTCTCTTCACTCGATCCTGTCGCTGCGAGCTCTCTACTGAAAAGCAACTTGATCAATGCAGCCACTTCAGCGGCTGGAAGGTCTCCTTCGTCCACGAAGTAGCGCAACACTTCACAACCATCTCGGAAGGCTTCTTCCTTCCGACGTTCCCGCAACTGTCTTAGCTCGTTACCTGCATGCGCATCGCCGGCGAGTTTCCACTGCGCAAGGAGCAAGCAGCCCAGTGTTACCGATTCGGATGAGAGCAGCATGTCCGCCATTAGGTTCGGGTAAGCGGAAGACTGCAGTCCAAGAATGAAGAGCAGGTCCGGGCTCCGTTCAATCAGTGGGAATAGACCCTTCCAGAGAGGATGAGGAGCAGCGCTGTCTTCGGTCGCCTCGATGTCGTTCAGGACCAATTCCATCAAGGCACTGATTTCTATCAGAGGCCACATGCGAGAGAGGAAGACACGGTCATTCCCGCGTGCCGACAGCCACTCGTACCGTTCCACCAAAGTGGTTGGCACTGGGAGCACATGACTCCGAGCGATATCGACCGTGGCGTTCTGCGCATGCGCCATCTCGACCGCGGCCCGCTCGTAAATATCAGCCCACGGCGGCGTAGGTTCCGGTGCGAGGATCTTCTGAACTGCCCCATGAAATCGCTCCAGTGCGAACCGGTTCCACTCCCGTATCGGAACAAACCGAGGCCATCCCAGAATCTTCCACCCGTCCAACCAGAGCTGAAGGGCAGCTTCGGGTTCGCTTTGTTCAGCACATAACTGCTCCCAGCGGCGCACGGCAACCCACTCTGGCCGCGCGCATCGCAACTCATTGAGATCGACCGTTTGTGCGTTCAACGCGTTTACTACTTCCGCTCCCGGCGGATCGACAGAAAGATCAAACGTGTAGCGGATGTCATATTGGTGGGTTTGAAGCCATTCGAACGCCCGCGCATGGCTAGGATGCTCCTCTTTATACGCGCGCAGAAACTCGACGGGGATATTTATCCGTCCGCGGACGATTCGTATCCAACCATCTTCGATCAAACTTTCAAACGTCGGTCCCTCGTCGCCCCCGAGCTGTTCTTCGTAACTGCTACGGGCATTCGAAACGTCCGCGATCCTTACTGGTCGCATCGACCGCAAGAGCTCCAAGAAGAATTCGTCGCTTAGCTGGGTGCCCACCAAACGATTGGCAGCAGATCGTCTAGGATTTGCGAGCAGACTCGCAAACTCTAAGCGAAGGCTTCGCCTTGTGCCTGAAGGGTCGTGAGCAATACTCGGGAATCGCGAGCTCTTGTTCGAAGATGTCATTCAACCGCTATGATAGCGAACACTGACCTTCCGGCACGCCCAGACGAGAGACTCAGGGGGAAGAGATGACTCCGCCCTTGGTGGTTCGGTGTGCGAGCTATCATCCTCGAAGTTCGACTGGCCGACAAAATGGCCGTGCGTGCACCTGATCGTCTACCTGTCGGGATTTGTACCCACAAGTCGGCTTGTTGGAAGTGATCTTCGCACTGGCATCGATTCTGGGCGGTTGAACGGGCAACCCTGAAGTAACCGGATCGGGTGAGAGGGTGCCGAGTTGGCAGCCAAGCGAAAAGGCAACAAGGTGGCTCAAACAGTTACCAGCGGGCCGGCCATCAAGAAATGTGATCGCTGAAAGATCCTTCCGTTTCGGCGAAGAGGCTGACGGCTTAACTTGTCGTACAGGCAGGATGAATGGGCCGGGTGTCAAAATTGGTCCCTGTGTCCGCAAACTGGAAACTAGCCGCAGCTACGCGCACGGTTCCAGCCGAGGAAACGGATAACCTCTACGCCGTTTGCGGTTTCTTCCGGAAAACAGGCCAGGCATCGTACAAGTAGAGGCCGAAGGGAATCCACCAAATCAGGTCGTTAGTCACACAAAGAATCCCCGTCCGAACCGGCCAGATCCCGCTCCAAATAAGGTGCGCGAGGCCGATGGGACCGAGGACCTTTCCCGCAAGGCCGACCGCTGCTATCAACCAGCCGCTTTCGGGTACCCGCGCCACCTCAAGATACAGGATGCCGTACAAGCCCACGACCATGCCGAGGCAGGCAAAAATCTGCGGATAGTTGTCATGCGGCATCCTCGCAAAGCGGAAGAGCCACTGCGGATCAATCACCGCGTAGATACCCCATAAGATGTTGTAAAGGCCAGCCGCCACGAAGACGACACGGTGGAAACGCCGACGCGTAATCATGGGCGACCACCGCGGGAGGAATCCGGCAGAGTCCACGGCCAATTTCCGCCGGGCCAGCCTAGAGACGCGTACAGATCGCGCATTCCTGAAAGTAGGACTCCCAGCGCCATTCCGGTGAGGCACCATCGGAGCATCGGCGTGATATTCGCGGGAGTCCACTGAAGGGCCGTCGGCCGCGCTCCCCACTCTCGCATCGTGGGATACAGGTTGGCCAGCATCGCGCCGTAGACAATACCCATGGCCGCATGGGTCAGACGTTCACCGCCGTACACGTCTCCCAGGGGCTTGCGAACCGAAATTTCAACGATAAAATCCGCCATGGTCAAGACGATCTCTGCCACCAGCACGGTTACCAAAGCAATCGTCCAAAGACCTTGCCACGCAAACCATGGCAGCGTTGCGAAGATGACAGCATAGAAAGCGTCGCGCGCGGCATGTAACCTCAGTTCGGAAGCCGCTTGGCGCCCGAGGCCTGGAAGGCGCGCCCTCCACTCGTGATAGTAAGCCGTATCGAATGCTCCGATCACACCCTGCACGGCCAACAGCCACAGAACCACAACCATGGTTAACCCTGTTCTCGCCTCAGCTTGCCCTCGTAGGAAAACAGCAAACCCGCAAGTGGGGCGGATACTTCGACATGAATACGAGTTTCCATCTCGCTCGCTCCGGCCGTCTCCCATGCGGAAACATGCGGAGACGCCCATCTTGGCAGGGCAATCTCACGAAAAAAAGGCAACGCTAAACGCAGAATCACTCCGACCTGCCGATAATGTATCGTATGGTCCGCAAAGCTCAACCGGAATCGGAACTCGATTGGGCCAAATTGTTCAGCCAGTAGACCGCTCACGGACTCCCGTTGGACAGTGACGACAGGTTTGCCATCGAATAATCGCAGCCATGTCTCGGATTCTTCGGCTGGCCGAACGATCAGTTCCACTTGCGCTGCGGCATTTGGAGGGGGTAGTCGCAAGAACAACAAAAGAAGTCTCGCCCCCAGACTGGTCCCCTGACTTATTTGAAATACTCCTGTGGCATGAACCGGCTCGCAGTTACAGTGCATCCCCTGGAGAGCAGTATCGATCTCTGACCAGACCACACCGAACAAGCGGGGATAGAGCGCGTCTGGCACACGAGACCCTCGAAGACGATTCCAATCGCTCTCCATACCGACCATGGCCTGAAGACCATATCGTAGACTAGGGAGAGATTATTTCGTATGTGACCGCTTCCTTGCGAATGACTGCAAAATTCGCTCCGGCAGGTAGCGACGACCGATTGTTGAGGAACTCACTCATTTGGTCCTGTGAACTCCAGCAAGATAGCGTGGCCACTTCGCCGTAAGCGATGAGCTGCCGCTTCAAAACGGTCACAGACATGAGGCCGGCCGCCCGCCAATACAAAGGGAGAACATCGCTCCGGAGTTCCTCCAAGTACGCGTCAAACTTGTCGGAGGGGACGAAGTCCGCGCACATGAGAACTGTCATGTCGATTTTACAGAAACGCCTACGTGCGGTCGGCCGACGAGACAGCCACATCTCTTTGAAACAACTATGACCGAACACACTCGGGAGGAAGTACAAGTGTCCCCACAATGCGTATGCAGCGCCAAAGTGACTTTTTCCCCTACGGGGCAATCGGCGGGTGTCAGAACAGTGTCGGGGCCGCGCTCGCTATTGGAACCTCTCGCCCACATTCTTCGTCGTCGTTTTCGGGGCGGTTCACTCGCGTACTGACCGGATATTTCTTCATCATTCTGGCGTCGAACGGCTTCAGACAGTCGAGAACACGTGTCGGGTCTGTCACGCCGGGGTCTAGCCACAGATCGTAATCATCTGCACTGACTATCGCCGGCATACGGTCATGTACATCGGCAACCAGCGAGTTCGGCTTCGTCGTAAGAATCGTGCAGGTTTCAACAATTTCACTGGCCGGATCGCGCCACCGTTCCCATAGCCCAGCAAAGGCAAACACCGAGTCGTCTGCCATGCCGAAATTGTACGGCTGCTTCTCTTTCGAGCTGATTCGCAACCACTCATAAAAGCCGTCTGCGGGAATCAAGCAGCGGCGTCGTTTCATGGCATCACGGAAAGCGGGTTTCTCCGCAGCGGTCTCCGACATCCCGTTGATGGTCCTGAATCCGATGGACGCGTCTTTCGCCCAATAAGGGATGAGCCCCCAACGGACCAAACTAAAAGTGCGCTTCGGCTCCTTCGGGTGTTGACGGATGATCGGAACCGGCTGCGTAGGAGCGATATTCCAGCGTGGGGTCCAGGTTGGATCCTCGTCGAGACCAAAGTGATCCCGGAGATAGCGTTCTTTCGCGGAAAGTCGATAGCGTCCGCACACAAGATTCAGTTTAGCAAGCGCAGGCACCTGTTTGCGAAATTGCAGATTCGTGAATGGAAAAGCCTAGTGGAAGTCACGGGATCGAGTCTCGACCCCGGAGAACTCAAGCGGGAATACCTGCGTCGCATTTATTGACACGACATAGGCGCCCCGCTCCTTAGCATTTTCCACTTTTTGCAATTTCCCATGTACACGCAGGAATTTACTGTTTTTCACCACCATCCGATATTCCTCATAAACGTCAGGTTTCAACACCACATCGCAAAAGTCCGTCTCATCATGCAATGTCAAAAAGACGATTCCTTTCGCCGTTCCGGGCCGCTGCTTCACAGTTACCTCACCGGCGGTTCGCACAAGGCCTCCCGGAGCACTGTTCTTAGCCTCGCGAAGAGTTGAGAGATTCATTCGGTTCAAATCATCTCGCCTGTATGCCATGGGGTGAGGTCCGATGGTAAAACCGGAAATGTGGTGATCGGTGATGAGGCGTTCGATGTCGCTCATGCGCAAAAGAACGGAGGTGGGATCGTAATCTGGAATCTCTTGCAACAATGGTCCGACTGGGCGGCCGAATTTGGCGACCTGCCACAGGGCATCCCTTCGATGAAGCTGATGCGTGCGGTCGAGGGGATTCAACGCTCCGCAAGCCGCGAGATTCTGCAATTCGTCCTTCCGCAATTCGGGCACTCTTCGCGTGACCTCGGAGATGTCCTCGAATGGAGAGACGTACCTCGCAGAAACAATTGCTTTGGCTGTCGCTTCTCTCAAACTGCGCACGTACCTGAAGCCGATCCGCAGAATAATGTCTTCCTGGTGCTGTTCAAGTGTGCAATCCCAGTCGGAACGCAGCATATCAATGGGCTTTACTTTCAACCCGTGCCGCTGCGCATCTTTAATAAGGACGCTCGGAGAATAGAATCCCATTGGCTGCGAGTTCAGGAGTCCTGCCGTGAACGCGGCCAGGTAATGGCATTTCAGGTACGCGCTGGCATAGGCGATAAGCCCAAAGCTGCATGCGTGAGATTCAGGAAAGGCATAGCCTAGAAAGCTTTCAATGCATCGGACGATCCTCTCTTGCGCCTCAGGATCGATGTTGTTCCGACACATGCCTTCTCGCGCTCGCTTGAGAATCGGGTCCATCAATTCCCGTGAGCGCTTATGGGTCATCGCTCGCCTGGCCTGCTCCGCTTCCGCAGCAGTAAAGCCGGCTACCATCATGAGAACCCGGAGTGCCTGTTCTTGGAAAAGAATCACGCCGTAGGTGCGCTTCAGCACCTCTTCAAGAATGGGGTGCGGATAGGAAATAGGCTCAAGCCCTTGTCTGCGCTTGATCAGCGGACTGATCATGGCGCCCTGGATCGGACCTGGGCGAATCGAACCGGTGCTGATCACAATGTCGTAGAAGGTTCTGGGGAAGAGTCGAGGAAGAAAGGAGAGTTGGGCCCGGCTCTCAAGCTGGAAAATGCCGATGGCATCAGCTTTCTGCAAGGCAGAGTAGACGAGCGGATCATCCTGCGGGAGATGGGCTATATCTACGCTTTCGTTGTAGTGGGCAGGAATGAGCTCCAGCGTGTTTTTCATCGCCTTGAGCATTCCGAGACCCAGCAGGTCGATCTTTATTAATCCCAGCGCAGCACAGTCATCCTTATCCCATTGGCAAACGACGCGGCCGGGCATAGAGGCCGGCTCCAGCGGAATCACCGAGTCCAATTGCCCCTGGCAGACGACCATTCCCCCGCTGTGCTGGCCGAGGTGCCTGGGTAGGTCCATGACGTTCCAGCACAGGTGCACATATTTGGCGATCAGCGGATGAGAGATTTCGAGCCCTGCATCCCGGAATGATCTCTCAAGCGTGTCGTTAGGGTCTTTCCATTCGAAGTTCGAGAATACCGTGCTCAGGCGATCGACCATTTCCTGAGAAATGCCGAGTACCTTGCCCATCTCACGCGAAGCCGACTTGTGCCGGTAGGTAATTACATTCGCGGTCATCGCCGCGCCCCGTGGACTGTACCGCTGATAGACGTACTGAATGACGCGTTCGCGGTCATCTCCACTGGGCAGATCAATGTCGATATCGGGCCATTCGCCGCGCTCTTCACTGAGAAATCTTTCGAAGAGCAGCTTCATGCCTATCGAATCAACGGCTGTAATACCCAGGCTGTAGCAGACGGCGCTGTTCGCGGCCGAGCCGCGGCCTTGTGCGAAGATCTTTTCCCGATTACAGAAGCGAACGATGTCCCAGACGATCAGGAAGTAGCCTGGCAGATCCAGTTTTTCGATCAACGATAATTCGCGCTCAAGCTGCGCTGAGATTTGCGGCGTGAGCTCACCGTAACGCTCTCTCGCACCAGCCATTGTTTCGCGCCGGAGCAGGCTGGCCATCGTGTCCTCATCAGCGACGGGATATTTGGGGAATTCGTAGCCTAAATTCTTAAGCGTGAATTGCAGACGATTGGAAAGCTCTACTGTGTTTTGAATCGCGTCAGGGAGATCGGAGAAGAGCCGCTCCATCTCCGAGGAACTGCGCAGGTATCTCTCGGAATTGCGGCAGAGCAGCTTGCCGGCTGTATCGAGTCGGCGTTTGTGCCGCAAGCAAGTGAAGACATCGGCTGTAGCGCGTTGCTCGCGCTTGGCATAGCACACTCCATTGGTGGCTAGTATTGGCAGTCTCAATCTGTTTGCAATGTCGAGGGCAACGCGGTTCCGATATTCCTCCTCACGATCAAAGTGTCTTTGCAACTCGACGTAAACATTCTTTTGTCCAAAGATACTGACGAGTCGTTCAACCTCCGATTGCGCCTCTTCTATTCCGCCACGCTGTAGTGCTGCAGCGAGCGGCCCCTCGTCCCCTCCAGTGAGGCAAACGAGACCGTCGGAATGTTCCCGAATCTCTTCCGGCGTGCTGAATCCTTCGCCTTTAGTCTTCTCACGGGATTTGTATCGCGTAATTAAGTGGCAGAGGTTCCGATATCCAATCTGGGTTTCGGCAAGCAGTGGATAACGGACGTCTCGGACAATCCCCTTTAATAAGGAGTTGGTCAAGGTGACTTCCGCACCGACATGCGCCTTGATTCCCGCACCCTCGGCCGCGATATGCATTCGAGCTGACCCATAAAACCCATCGCGGTCAAGAAGACCGAGCGCAGGCATTTGAACTTGAGCACACCGCAGAGCGAGTTGCTCCGGGAGGGCGGCCCCCTCAAGGAAACTAAATGCTGACCGTGCATGCAACTCGACATACATCAGTCATAACTTCCTTCGAGAAAGCATTGGTTCGTGTATAGATCAATAAAAATGCGATAGTCGGCAATGGCGCCGTCTGCGAATTGCAATTGCACGTCCCATTCTTTGCGGTTCCATTCGGTCTCGGTCCACCACTCGCCGCTGGAAAGCCACGGCGGAGAATGATTGATTACTTCGCCGCGTTTACCGTCAAATGACAGTTGGAGTGGAACATCCGAACGCACACGGATACTGGCTTTTTTGGCAGGCTCGAATAGACGCAGAGCCACTTTCGGCGACCGGGTAAGTGAGGGTGATTTGGAGTCAGAAACTGCCGCAGGCTCGAATTTTGCCATCACGAAAGCCCGTGGACGATGCGAGTCCACTAGTTCAGGAGAACCCACTTGGTCTTCACCGACTAGATTTGTAAGCCGGGCGACGGTCAACTCCAATTTGTCTGGATCAGGCGACTGGGGAGCAAACAAACCTTGTTGCATATGCCTTGGCCGCACTGCTTGCACTCGAATCGAGACGCTCATCACCGGAGCCGTAGGCGGGTGAGATTGCAGGTCCAATTGCACAAGGCGCAATAGAAGTTTTCTGTCAGTAGTTGGGTTGGGCAATTTGAGGGTTCGGCGGTGGAAGAGTTGTTCGTCAGCGAGTTCATCGCCGGTCACACGGGGTGGATCTAGAGCGAGTTCGTAATCCACTCGGTTGGTCGAGAGGGAATGCTCTTCGAGGTTCGCGCAAATCCGCTCAAGCAGGGACGAAACCACAAATGACAATGGATCGAGGAGGTCGATGGAATATTCGAATTCCGTGCGGTCTGCAAACTCCAGTTCCTTACCATCGGCAACGAAGGGATTCACTTGCTGTCCACGAGCAAGTTTCTGGAGAAGGACTCCCTCTTGTCCGAGCCTCTGCGAAAGCGAGCTTGCACTCAATGCGGCAAGTTCTCCCAGCGTTGTTATGCCCCACAAATTCATGGTTTCGAGCACTGCGGAACTTGGATCCAGCAGGGCAAGGGGCAAAGACCCAATCTGCTTCGCGTCCGTAACGATGGTCACACCTCGACATCCGCGCGCGGCAATCGTTGCAGTATCGGGATTCGTGGCCACGGCAACATTGACGCGGAGCCGCTCTTGGAGCAGAGAAGCGCGAATCTTAGAGGCAATCTGTTCGGGAGAGCCAAAAAGACTCCTGAGTCCCTCAATATCCACGACGACCAGGTGCGCTGCCTTGTCCTGCACCCGCGGAGAAAAGTTTTGTGCACAAGCGAGTAGGGACGCATGGGCAAACTGCTCGACTTCGGGCGATCTCAAGATTACGTGGACGCCGGCCATTTCCGCCTGTGCTTTCATGAGACCAATTTCGACGCCGGCTTTGCTGGCCTTTTTATTCGCGGCCATGACCTTGAGGAGTGGAGGCTTGCCCTCAATGAGGGCAATTGCTTCCGTTCGCAACTCTGGCTTTGCAGCGAACAGCGCTTGAAGAGGAAAGCTGGGGACAAAAATGCTTGCAAACAACATGGATGCACTTCCATTTAGCCTGCCCAGGAGGTAGCGACGCGAAACGCGGTAGTCGCTTGGCCGGGCGGTTTGCGTTGAGAGGTAGCCATGCGGGAGCGAGTCACAACGGCTGCGAAGTTGCTGCCTGTTAACAGTTTCGGATTCTGTGGCTGACAGAGTGTCGGAGCCCACTCTGAACTGCTCGTTTGCAACGTAATAACCAGTGACGCGCAGGATTTCGCAAACGGTTGTTGCTCAAGGACAACGAGCGCCGTGGATGTCGATTCGACGGCTCGTCTGAAGCGATACCATGAAGCCAGAGGAATCTTCCGCGCCAGGTGCGGGCCAATGTCTCCGAGATCGAGAACAACCACTCCGAATCCTCCCGCGCTGATGATCATGTCGGCGGCGTTCAACGCCTTATCCACAGGAGTAAGTTTCGGATGTGGGGCCGCGCACTTCACCCACAGCAATCTCTTGAGATTCACACCATTTGCTGCGGCCGAAAGGGGATCGAATGCATTGCCGGCGTCAACTAGGGCACAGCACTCGCCCTGCTCCGTGACTTCTCTCATCAAGGAGAGGAGCAGAGTCGTTCGACCGGAAGAAGCAGGTCCACAGATTTCAGTGAGAGAGCCTCGTGGAATCGCGATCAACCTTCGGTCCAGCGCCGCTATCCCGATGGAAATAGTCTCAGGCTCAGTCGCAAGTCTGACCGTAAGGGCGCAAGGTATGCGTTTTGCCAGAGTGGATTCGATTTGTGCTCTAAGAGCTTCCGCCGCGGAATTCACAACAATACCTGTTATCAGGCCGGGCGTATAATTCGCCTTTTGTTCGCCTGTAGAGGTATGATTCTTAACGCGGGACAGCCGATTGTCAAGGACCCCAAGGGGTAGCGTTCAAGCTGGGTCGGTGCCACAATCTGTCGAAAGAGAATCTAAGGGAATGATGAGCTACAAATCTCGGATTCTGATCGGTACTGGAGAATCGACTTGAACAGTGGGTTGGAATCCGGGCGCGTCGAGGCGGTTTCCCAGACGACGGGCCGGAAAATCATCCACGTCGATATGGACGCCTTCTATGCTTCGGTCGAGCAGCGGGATGACCCGCAACTGCGCGCTAAGCCCGTCATCGTTGCATGGCAGGGCAGCCGCTCTGTCGTATGTGCCGCCTCATACGAGGCTAGGGCTTTCGGGGTGCGTGCGGCTATGCCAACAGTTCGAGCGGAACGTTTGTGCCCAGAGGGCATTTTTGTTCCTCCAGATTTCACACGATACCGCCAGGTCTCACTTAGTGTGCGGGAGATATTTCGGCGGCACACCGACCTGATCGAACCACTGTCGCTGGACGAAGCGTACCTCGACGTCACCGAGAACAAGAATGGCTTGCCGACTGCGACGCTGGTGGCACGTTCCATTCGTGGCCAGATTCGCGAGGAGTTAAACCTCACGGCCTCAGCTGGTGTGGCGCCGAACAAGTTTCTGGCCAAAATTGCCTCTGATTGGCGCAAACCGGATGGACTTTTTGTTATCCAACCTGAGGAGATCGATACTTTTCTGCCGCCGTTGCAGGTTGACCGTCTGCCTGGCGTGGGTAAAGTGACAGGAGAGAAACTGACGAAACTTGGAATCCAGACGATCCGGGATTTGCGAACCTTGGACTTACCAGCCCTCGAGCGTAACTTCGGTAGCTTCGGCCTGCGCCTGCACGAACTAGCGCGGGGCATCGACAACAGTAAAGTTGTCCCAGACCGGCCGACAAAATCCATTTCCGTCGAGGATACTTTTGAACGCGATGTGCTGCTAACCGAGACAGAGCCAATGATCCGACGCCTTGCAGAGAAACTCTGGTCCGCTTCGCGCAAGGAATCACGGATTGCGCGGACTGTAGTTCTGAAACTGAAAACTGGCGAGTTCAGGATTCTCACCCGCAGCCATACATCCAGCTCCCCTCCCTCTTCATGTGAGGAGCTAACCAACATCGCCTTGATGTTGCGAGAGAGAGTAGACCTCGGTGCGACGCAACATTTTCGTCTCGTGGGTGTCGGCTTGAGCAATTTCTCAGACCCCGCGGACTCCGATGCCCAACCGGATCTTTTCGAGGAGCCGAATGCGTTCTAGCTCTTGGGCTCAACGTCTGAGCAGTGTTCACGGGGTAAACTGTGTGGGTAGGGTTTCAAATGCACGAGCTAATTAAAGGCACGGTCGACTATGCTGCGGTGTTAAGAACAGCGGATATTGGCTCAAGTGGACTAGCAACATTCTTGTTTGAAGAACTGCCCTACGTCTGGCGAGACGCTTACGTCGACATGACACCACGACAAACGAATGTCGTTCGCTGGCAGTATGGGTCTTTCGAATATCTTTTCGATGATCACGCTTCGCTGGAAGCGACTGGTGCTGTACTCCATGACCCAAATGTTGAGGCAAGGCTCGTCGCGGCGCTCGGACGCTCTGAACCGCGAGAGACCGCCCGGGATGACTATCGTCTTAAGGGATGGATTGGAGCCACCGAAAAGACCTTTGGAAGAGAATGGGACAAGGGCCATTTTATAGCGCACTCGATTGGAGGCGCGGTGGACGGATTGGAGGCCAACGTCTTTGTTCAGCGCCGGGATCTGAATCGTGGTTGGTCGGAGGCGGGAAAGCGATTTCGTGATATGGAGAAGTATTGCGGCTTGAACCGCGGAACCCTCTGCTTTAGCCGTCCTCTTTACGTAGACGAGACGGCACGACCCGCGTTCGTGGAATTTGGAGTTCTGATGAGTAACGGAGAATTGTGGGTCGAGTGCTTTGACAATTGGTATGGTTCTTCTCCGCCTACGTAAACGAGTCCAGTAATTCACTAGTGGCCCGAGGAAGATTGCGTCGGACAACCAGTTCTTCGACCGATTTAACCAGCACCGTTGTGCAATCGATGAGTTCGCGGAGTTTGGGATCTGCTGGCGTATTTGGTGTGAGTGGACCGCTGACATCGATGATTCTTAGGCTGCCATTTCGTTCGACCAGAATAGGGGCCACTATCGACCCGATTCCAGAAATATCGATGGATGCACGCCGTGTAATCGTCAGTGCCTCAACCGACTGGCGTTGGAGATCATTGAAAAGCAGGTCCCTGGATTGTTCTATTCTTTCAAGATTCCAACTTGGCAATACTCCTGTTAGCAAATATTTCAGAAGGACGGATCCTACTTGTCGATCCAGGAGGTCATGCTCGAACTTGTTTTTGTAGCTTCGTAAGCAGCGATAACAGGAGCGATCGCAATTCTCCGGGCAACCCTCCAAGACTTCGAGCGCTTTTTGAAAAACTGTCATGCCCAACTCGCCAATTCGCCCTGCAAAACCTGCTCCTCCAGGAAGGGTGTCGTACATGTAGATCTCTACCTGTTTCCCGAGCTTCCCGAGCGAGGTTAGTGCCGGGCGATACTCAGCCTGCAATTCGCCGGATTCAAGTTCGAGGAGGAGGCATCCCGCCTTAGATAGTGCCTCACTCACAGTGCGGAGCGCGATATCCGTGGCTAACAGAGATGGCGCCAAGAGAATGGGATCCTCGACGGTCATTGAGACCAAGAGGATGTCCGTTATGAAGTCAGTGCCAAGGACGATTCCGCGGGCAGTAGCGTTTCCATCGCACTTGGGATTCTTCTCATCTGGAAACGGCTTCTTGTGCGGTGCTCCAAGCTGAGAAGTTGGCAATGCCGAAGGCTCGATAAGGCCGCATTTCGTGCAGTAGTCGTATCCCTCTTCGCCCGGCCCCCGATTCGTCACCAGCAGGTGTTGTTTTAGGTGATGGGTCCGAACTCGATCATTGACGTGAATCCACTCGGCATTGTCGGCGGGAGTGGGGGCAACTAGCTTCGCGCGTGTTGCATAGCTTCGAACCGGCATGTCATCAGGAGACGTTTCTTCATCGAGGGATACAGGATGGGCGAAGCCCGGCGGCCGCAGCCAGTACCGGGCAGATCCAAACGAGCCGTTCTCGCCGCACGCGGGGCAGTCAAGTCGTTCACCTCGCTCTCCATCCTTTCTTTCGATTGACTTCGCGTATTGGCAGACAGAGCACTCATAGTACAAGCGTCGCGTGTCCCAAGCTTCGTATCTGTCGCTTTTGATTGGTGAATATATGGCTCCCGATGTGTATTTCTTTCCCGCGATCCAGACCTCTTTACCAGGGGCGTATTGAGATAGGGCGACGGACAATCCTTGAGATGGTGAGAAAAGGAACTCTGGCCGAAAAGAATTCGATCGATCCTTGTCGAACACATAGAACGTCGCCACGTCTGTTGGGAACGCATACCTGGGCAATACGCCCTTATAGAGGAGCCGGTCCAGTAGATTCGTTTGCAAGGTGTCAGCTGGCGGGGCCTCGTCATTCGGTTCCGCTGGGATCTCTTGGATCTCATCTGTCTCCGTTTTGCTGTAGTCCTCTTTTGTTCCCCAATCGATCGCCTTGTCTATCTGGTTCATTGTTTCAGTTATTAGCGTGGTGAGCAGACGGGACCGGTCTCTCTTCGATATTTCACGAGGTATCCAACCATCGACCTCACCTCTCAATTCTGATTCGTTCTCCAAGAGCCAGTCACTCAAGTCCTCACGGTTTAGCAGTGATTCTTCGTTCTTGAATTCGGCTACGCTGCCGAGAACCGCGAACAAATGAGGCTGATCAGCGGGCGCTATGTCCGGAAGGCGATCCTGGTGATAGCGCTGAAGCAGGTACGCGGTTACGTGACGTCGTGTGATCTCGTAGTTGTCCAAAGTCAGCTTCGGATCTTGAACGGCACCACGAATCATCTGATCCGGGTCCGTGAAGTAATGTTCGTCATGACTGTCGGCGCTTCCGAAGGCTGTAACTGTGGCTACCGCATTCCCGCGTCTCCCCGCCCGGCCTGCACGTTGCTGATAATTGGCCCTGGCAGGCGGCATGTTCCTGAGCGATACGCCGGAAAGCGTTCCGATGTCGATTCCGACTTCCATTGTCGTCGTACAGGAGAGAACATCGATTGCAGGACGTTCGTGATTTCTTTCATCGGGACCCAAGTCGACGTCCTGGAAAAGCAACTCGAATTCTTCGGCCTTTGAAAATACATCCTTGGCTTGGGCAGCATTTAATTGCGCCGTGTGTTCTGCTGCGATTAGTGACATCGGCGACGTAGGCGGAGTACTCAACGCCGCCATTGTGGTCGCGCGGTAGTAACCCTTTCGGGCGGCAAATACGGGATCCGCGTTTGGATCAATCACGTTAACAGTGTCTCGGGCGCAATTGATGCAGGTAGAACGTCCGGGGAATGGGCGTTGCGTTGTTTGGCACGTGGAACAATAGGCCCACTGCCCTCCAACAGTAAGCGTGAGATCACCGCCGTTGAGGCGAAGTTTGCCCCCTGGAACGGGACTGCAAAACCATTCGCGCAGCTTAGGGAGCCACTGCTTTTCGAATTCAGCCCTGGCGCCCTTAGTACGCAAGAAAGGACGCATTCCGGTAAATACACCGGTATGCGATTTTACGTTCACCTGCCACCAAGCCTGAGGCATGCGATCAAGCCAAAAACCTATGCGCTGCCACTGCCGTAACCAAAGCCGTACAACCGCGATCTTTTGTTCAAAAGATTCCGCAACTTCGGGAAGGGCGGGAAGCGAAGACAGTTTCTCCGTATGTTTTTCGCGCTCTGCGATGGAAGCGAGCGCGAGGGCTTCCATGCCGTAGTAACGATCGAGAAGAGTGTCGACAATTCTGAGCAGAAGCGACTCTGGGGGCGTCGCCGAGCGAACATCAGAGAAAAGCTCGAGCATCTTTTCTGGATCCTGTAGGGCACCGTGTGCGAGCGCTTCCTCAACTATGAGTTCCTCGCTGAAGTTCTCACCCGCTTTCAACTCTGGTCTCAGACGCACCGTTAAGTGCTTGGAACTCAACAGGACTGCCAAATAAAGGTCCTGCAGTGAAAGGAGCTTGCGTATGGATGATTGCTGCAGGAGCATCTGATATCCGACACATATCAGCGGTCGTAAAGCGTCTTGCGTCGAGTATTTTTGGAGGTTTGGCGCAAGACGAGCCGCGGTTTGCCGGGAGTCCGAGAAAATGAGGACCTTTCGCCCGCGAAGCGGCGCGAGGCGAGTAGCTGGCTTGGGGCTCGGAGGCTGGATTTGCAGTTGCTTTGTGATGAGAGCTTGGAACGGTTGATCGCCTTTTGTCTGATGGTCTTGGACTGAGCTTCGTCCGAATGCGGCGGTCTGGCCACAGACCGCGCAGGGTTTGAATTCTCCCGGAGTGGTTTCAGCACGTGGGTCTTGGTCAGAGTCTTCTTTATACGGGACTGATCGGTTCTTGCGGAGAAATACAATGCGCACCCGCGAACCAGGCTTCCGCGGATTCAGCCGACCAGTGATCAAGTCGTATTCCGCGGGTTCGACCTCCGAAAGGACAGGAGTTTCAAGCAGCAGGTCTAAAGGTTGAAGCTCGTCTTTTTCGCCCGTCGCTGTACGCAAGACCGCTCCGGGCTCTGACCAAAGATAAGTGGGTGCCTGGATGTCATCCGTGTAAGCCCGAGCGTAAGCGGTACCGCAGCTCCGGCAGGTGTATAGCTCGAGAACCCGAGCGCCGCAGTCACATATCTCTCTACTGGGCTGCGCGTACATTTTGCCGACTGGTCGTCCTGCTGCTTTCGGTACAGCGGTGCAATCGGAATCCATGCAAACCCATAGCCCGGGTAAGCCGCGATAAAAAGAGTGGACGCGACATGGCAGCAAGCTGGGTTCATGTTGGGAACGGCGAGCTGCGCTGGCGACGGCCGTCAATACTGTCAATGCCCGTGCCCCCTCTGCGGCCGGAACCTTGGGAAAGATCGTTTCTGCGAGACTGGAAAGCGAGAGTGCCTGCTGCATCGTGAGATTGACCAGGCGGTTCAGCGGTGGAAAGTGTCGAAATGCGGAGGACAACGAGAGTTGCCAGTCAGCTTCGTCAAATGGTTCACCAATGTTACGGCAAAGATTCTCCAATTCGCCATTTCTTTCGGCGGCACTTTCAGAATAAAGACGGGGGAGATCGAAGGCGCTGAGTATGTGAGTTTCATTTGTTGTAGCAGGCCTTTCCGGCGATCGAAGATCAAGAGTCCCCTTAATGGGGCGGAAATCCGAAGGGCTCTTACCAGTAAGTTGTGCTCCAAAAATCGGAGCGTTTTCATGATCGCTAAAGCTTGCGGTCGTGCAGATAATCTGCAGTCTGTCTGGATCGATTCCAAGCCGCTGACGCAGCCTCCTGATAAGCAGCGCCACCTCTGATCCCTGTGCTCCTCTATAAAGATGAGCTTCGTCTATCACGAGAAGAAATGATTCTCCCGGGTTTGCCTCCAGCCACTCGCGAGTTCGATCAAATATCGGCCGCTCAAGTGGTCGCATGAGCATGTACTCGAGCATTGAGTAGTTTGTAACAAGAATGTCAGGGGGAGTTGCATGCACTTCATGGCGCGTCAGGAGTTCCTTATCGTGCCGAAGGGTGATGCAGCGCTTGAACTCTCCAGTCTTGGAATCTTGCCACCTGCTACTTGGTTTCCCATACCAGGACAAAAGGTCTGGTTTGGCCGGCCACTTCCCCCTACTCTTCAATTCCTCGATCAGCTGTTTCGAAGCTGCGTAGTTCGGAGAGGCAGGATCAGACCCATCTTGAAGATGTTTCACGTAATATTTGCCGATGGGCGCAAGCCGGTCGGCATCCTTCTTGGGATCGCGTACGCCTGGATAGAGCGTTCTGCTCGTATATCGCGCGAAGGTTACTGGGCGACCGCTCCAAGCCTCAAAACATTTGCTGAGCTTTTCATTTCCAAACAACAGTCTGAGTCGGCCAAGTTGATCATTGACCAGAGCGTTCATGGGATACAGAATCAACGCCCTCACAGCATGGTGCTTTGAAAATGAAGAGGGCTGATGCGCCGCTTCGCGAGCAAGCTTTCCGAGTATTGGGAGAAGGAAGCTCTCAGTCTTTCCGGAGCCAGTCCCTGTCGTAATCATCAAGCTTTTGTTGTGAACCAAAATCCCTTCGATTGCTTCGGCTTGATGAAGATACGGAGGATTGAAAATTATCGGTCTGCCCCCATCAGATTCAGAGAGCGAGGTCAAAAGCGAAGTGACGTCCGCATCCAATCCGCCAATTTCAGAATACTTGGGGCCAGCGACATAACGCGGAGTGCTTTCCAGAAACGGTCGCTGACAAATCACTCCGACTTCGCGAAGAAGATTCTCTCTTTGATTTACCATTTGTGGGTCGGAGATGTGGTATGCGGCTTCGATGTATTCGCGGAGCGCCGTCTGAAGTTCGGAAATCGTTTGGTCTATCGTGCTTATTTCTGGATTAGTCATTCGCGTTTAAGCCACATTCTATCTGTCGCGAAGCGACACTCCGCATCCAGTTCTGTCTCAGCAAAGACATATGACAGCAAAGCGGAGTTCGGGAGCGTTCTTTGGCCCACAGAGTCCAAGCGCCGAGTCGCCCAGGTTGGCGGTGGCGAAAACAAATCCATCGCGACGGAGCCGCTGGGAGCGTCATTGCGCACTCTATACAACTGTGGATGGCCAGCTACCGCGTCTTGGGCTTGCAACAGGTGCCACGCCTCGTCGAAGGCTCTCCAGCAATTCTCATAGAGGGGGAAGTCCAAGAGGCGCGTCACTCGTCCCTCCGTGGCTTCGATGTAGCACCACAATTGTGAGCCGTAGGCTTGTGATCGCCGTGCGACAAACCGCCCGCTCTGGCCTTTTAGCTTTGTCCATCTGCCCTTGTAATACTTCACTGGGCGAGTCGGGTCCAAAATCATAACTTCTTCAGGGGTTCCCGGAGGCCCGGATTTTGACAACGCCTCGTCGTATCTGGCAGCGAGTTCGGAAGCACTCTGTACTGGGGGGCACTTGAGCCACGAGTCAAGCTTCAAGCGAACAAACCCTGCTTGAAGCAGGGCATCGGCAGCTTCCTTAGCATCGTCCACGCGCAATCGGCGGGTACAAATCACTGGGGCGACCCTCTCTCGTAAGCCCGGAGGACTCGGATCCTCGCCATCTGGAATCGTGCCGACAAGGAGAAAAAGGTGCTCTGACGTTTGCACAAATCCGGGCGCGGCCAAGTACAACAAGGATGCGTCACTCGGAGCATTGACATCATTCGCCTCGATGAGATCACCATATCCAACGAGGGAGTCAACCATTTCACGAATCGTATCGTCGCTCGCTTCGTCCGAACGGAGGGGATGAAGGAGGGAAGAAACAGCTCTGACAAGAGCTTCCTTACGGCATGGGCAAAGAAAAGACGCGGTCTTTCGGATCATCGCAGCGAGCGCCTCGGGTACGCCGAGATCCGTGTAGTCACTATCGAAGCCAAGACCGGAGACAGTTAGTGCCTCAGCTTCTTTCGTCGAAACGATCTTCATATGCTTGCCGCCTTCAGGTGGGTCCCATTGCTGTATCGTGTGTCTGAGACCAGAACTGTGAATCTCGCAGCACGACACAACACCGAATTCTTTAAGAGGTATCCCACGCCTGGAACAAAATCCTGCTGAGCCCACTCCCGAATAGCCTCGGGGTTTAGAAACATGCGGTAAGCAAATTCAATTGCCCACTCTTGACGGCTGACGCCGTGGTCTCGAGCCGTTGAGAAGACTGACAGATCCAAGTAGGAGCGGCACAGCTTATAGAGTAGTTCCACAATTTCACCGACAGTTCGCGCCTGCAATTGCGGCTGCTTAGAGACGAGATCTCGCCCAAGAGGCCCGTGGCGAGGCGCTGGAGAAATGAAATTCTTCAGGTCGGAAAGTGGTATTAAGTTCAGCGCATACTTGCTTTCCCAATTCAGCCATTCGTCACCACAGAGAAGGCCTATGATCTCATTGGTCAGCGCAGTCTTCACCGCCGCCTTACGTTCCACGGCGAAGGGGTTCCCGACTGATCGCGAGCGAACCCACACCTCAAGCGTGCGTAAAAGTTGGCTCAAGCGGGTCTCGGACCGCGCGCCCTGTGGAATAATAACGTCTGCAGATAACCACTTTAGTGAGTGAATAGTTGGTGGAATAACAACGGAAGCACTGCACTCGTCTGTACTGGCCACGAAAAGGCCGCCGTCTTCTGAAACACGAAAGCCAGAGATTGGACTTTCCGAGAGTGCGCTGGACTCCGAAGGCGACCTGAACGGATAACGCGAAAACACAACCGATGCGTGATCGTCCAATTGTTCGAACCGTAAGAAATACCTGCTATTCTCTTGCTTAACAATCCACCTCAAGGGCTTTGATTCTCGCAAAGCACGCAGCACAAATCTGCCCAACTCTTCACCGTCGACGATGAGTTCGCATTCTGCGCTTGCGTCGTAAGCATTTTGAATCTGTTTATCCGAAGTTATTTTCTGCCATGCTTCAGACCATTCAGTCGCTGAGCATGGTAGTTCTAGCGGCCCAAGTTGTCGCTCACAAATCAATGCCGCAGAGCCGCTCGCATAGAACCTAATCTGACAATCTGCTCTGTGCTTCTGAGGACTGACTAACTCTATCGAAACCCGCCCTTCCCAAAGTTCCTCCAGGGTTGGGGTTGCAGGGGAGACATGGGCAGAAAAAGGCGTAGCTCGTGGTGTATCTCCTTTCCACAATCTGGGTTCTCGCATCATGAATTGCAGATGACCCGAGATCAACGACTCGCTGTCATGACGGCAAACGAGAACGTGCAGATCGTATGCGCCCGTGTCCAACTTTCCCAAATCAACGAGAAGAGGCCAAGCCGGTCCTTGAAGCTCCATTTTTGCAGGGCAGGGTCCCACAAGATTCAAAAGAATTCCGTCCACGTTAAAGTCAGCAGCGATCCTGATCAAGGGCTGGTCGGTTAAGAGCCACTCAGCAAATCCCGCATCGTCCCACTTCGCCGCCGGTAGCCCGACCGGTGATACTTCGAGGCCACCTGCCACATGCAGGTGCAAGGAATCGAGTTCCTCCGAATAGGTCTTCGATACGACCTCGGGAATATCTAGCCTGGCGGCACGAACGCCCTCGCAACTCACATCGATTTTGGTCGACTTGAGATTCGATGAATACGAAAGTGCCGATTGCTCGCGGCTGACCACAAGGTATGAACTGCCCGGTTGTACGACTCCGGTTCTTATATGCCGCGCGATTCCATCCGCCAACACCTTAAACAACCAAGTTGGACCTGGGCGAAGCAAACACTCAGCGGTGAGCAGATAATCGAGTTCTTTTTGAGGTTGCTCAAATTTGATCAAGATCTCGTCCGGTGCCGGCCATCGCGCTAATATGACTTCTTGGTTGCCGTAGAGCAGATATCCCTTCGGAAAGGATCTGTGTTCCGCACCCGCGATGGTACAGCGTTGATTGGCCACAGCGTCTCTCAGCATAGGAAAGCGCCGAATGAGGCGGGAAAGGTCCGGGAGCTTTAGCAAAACAGCCCAAGCATGCGCGCCCGTTTTAACCAGAAACAATTCCGGTTCCAAACCGAGTTCAAGAACGTCACGTTGCCGCGGAGTGAGACTACCTGAGGTCTCTAGGATGCTCTCGGCCTCATATTCGGTAACGCTTTTTGAGAGACCGCGAATAGTGACCTGCTGGGCCCTCTGCCGCGCATAGCTGAGCCAGTCTCTGGACTTGCGGTTCAGGTCGAGGTCCCTCGTGATGCGATCGAGGGCCGTAGACAGGATAAGAGCACTGTGTCTCTCCTCGTCGCTAAGCAAGAGCGCAGTGGAAATTTGCCCCACCAACAGATGATCTTCAGCAAATTTACGAAATCGGGAACCAGAATTCGATGCGGCATCCAGAATGTGTTTTCCAAGGCGATCCGGGTCGTGAAGGAGTTCCAAAGTGAAGGCGCCTCGTAGTTCGTAGAGGACTTGAGCCAGTTCTCGTTGAAGGTCCTGTGGCAAAATCGCGTGTGTAATGGGCCAGCAGATAATTTTGAAATGCTCAGCCCAGCGGCCGCGGGGCCGGGTCGCTTTGAAATTCAAATGAAAGTCATAATATGAATCGCGAATCTGGTCCCTAAACGAATTGTCCCAGTTCGGCGTGAGTCGACCGAAGGTATCCCAGTATTCTTCTCCGGAGTATTGATACCCAATTTCTGCCGAGTACACCACCCATGCGAGATAGTGCCGTCGAGATGGCCCTGAATTTTGTAGGAATGCATGAATTTCGCGGCTTACATCAGCGAGGTCGACGTCACTCAGTCCGTGCTCTAGGGCATAGACGGATGCGTGTACGCCCCGGTTAACGCGCTCGTCACGCAGCTGGGCGAAGTGAGTTGCAAGCCGTTCTTGCCACGCGTTGAGGTTCATCTGCCCCCGAAAGGTCTGTGCGACCTTTGAAATGGGTTTGGCAGGTGAAAAATCCTGTGGTAAGCGTGGATTCCCGAGGCAGAGTCGTAGCTAGGCATCGAATCCAAACACATGTAACAAAATTGGCCAAGGGGGACAGAGGAATTGTGGCCTCAAACCCTTCCAGTGTCAAGTGATACGTGTGAAACTTAGTGTCTTTCGTGAACACGGTCACCTCGGCGCAGTAGCGGCGCCTGATGTTTACCTTGGGGGTCCAATGAAGTCCTTTCCGATCGTCGCAGTCCAGTCATTCATCGAAGCTACTCGCGATTCGGGTTACAAGAGCACCGGATCGGCCATCGCTGAACTCGTAGACAATGCCCTGGAGGCCGAGGCGAAACATGTCGATGTGATTGTTCAGGAGACCGGTGTGAGCGCCAGAGATACGACCATCCGAGTCGTTGATGACGGTGTCGGAATGAGTCCAGCCGTGCTGCGACTTGCATTGCAATTCGGTGGCAGCACTCGATTCGGATCGCGGTTAGCAACGGGCCGGTATGGCATGGGGCTGCCGAACGGCGGACTGAGTCAAGCACGGCGATTGGAAGTATTCACTTGGACAAATTCGAGGACGGTCTGCAGCAGTTACCTGGATGTTGACGAAATAAGGACCGGTTCAATGCGCGCTGTGCCGATTCCGCGCGATACGCGGATCCCGACCTTGCCAAGCACTCCGAGCGGTACCATAGTTGTGCTTAGCAAGTGTGACCGACTCGATTGCCGCACCGTCGCCCGGCTTGAGATTAAACTCCAATCCGAATTCGGACGTATTTTCCGAAAATTCCTGGCAGGCGGCGGAATAATCCGAATCAATGGCACCAAGGTCAAACCGCGCGATCCCCTCTTCCTCAACCACGGAGCAAACATTGCCGGGGCAAAACTCTACGGCCCTCCACTTGAATACAAGCTCCGAGTACCCTCGCTCGCGAGGGAGCGTACGACGGTTTCGGTTGTATCTGTCAAGTTTTCGGAGCTACCCATTGAAAGGTGGCACCACTTCTCAAACGAGAAGAAGAATGAATGCGGCATTGCGAAGAATGCCGGTGTGTCCATTGTTCGGGCCGGCAGAGAGATTGATTATGGTTGGTACTTCATGGGCACAAAGCGGAAGGAAAACTATGACGACTGGTGGCGGTGTGAAATCGCTTTTTCTCCGGAATTGGATGAACTGTTTGGTGTTACGCATAGCAAGCAAAGAATAAATCCGACTGAGATGCTCTCCTCTATTCTCGCGCCAGAAATGGAGCGGATCGCCCGTGAACTCAATAGCCGAGTCCGGGCAAAATACGCAAGCATTAAATCGGACGGAACAGACGCGAAAGGGCTCAAGCGCCTCCAAGCGAGAGATCACCTGCTTGAGCCTCCGCGGCGCTTGAGTGCGAGCGCGATTCTGAACAAACCTCTGCCAGAATTGAAGCTACTGCGGAAGCGGAACGCCGGAGTGAATGGTTTGCGCTTCGCGGTCACTCACAACCAGGAAGAACATAACTGTTTCTTTTCGGCACAACTGATCGATGGCCTGCTGTCCCTGAACATCAACGAGTGCCATCCTTTCTATTCCAGCGTATACCGCCAACTAGCTTGCGACGGTTCGAGTGCGCGCGGTGATACGCTCCAGTACATTTTGCTGTTGCTGATTTCGTGTGCCAGGGCCGACTGCATGCTAAAGAAGCCGAAAGACCGTGAGATAATGAGGCGGTTTCGCCAAGTTTGGAGTGACGCCGTGGCAGCATTCTTGTCATAAAGCCGCATGTTGAAGTGTGTGAATAAAGCCATTCCGATTGCTCCCGATGTCGGCCGTCTACAGGCCGAACTGGTTGCTTATTGCAAACAGCTCAGAGGCGCGTTTCAATCAACTGAAACACTTGTCGAGAACGTCCGGCAACTGCGTCGAGAAGCCTGCCGATTCCTTGATCGTCCCACAATCGAAGAATTAAGAGTCATGTTGGTGTGCAATCTGCTGCTAGATCTCGCGTTGCACGGTTGGTCGATCGAGAGCGCTCGCTCGAAAATAGTGCTTCTTCCTCCCGCGAAAAAAGATGGATCGCCGACTCTGCAGAAGGACCGGATTCGCCAAAAACACCTGATCGAGCGTGATGCGCAACTCAGTGAGCCATCAGTACAGGAGTTCATCAAGGGAATGCAGCGGAGACGGCTCACACCAAAGGGATGGCATTCCATCTATTCCGTGATCCGGGACGGCGAGGAACTCGCCGCCGGTCTTCGACGCTCTCTGGCCTACGAAGACCTCAATGAGCGCGCACGCCAGTTGACTGGGACGACTGATGCTTACCTTCAATTCGTAACGTCGAACGCCGTGTGCTCCAAGACGGGGCTTCGATTGAACGACATCTGGCGGTATTTCCGTCATACCTGGGTCAATATTTACCGCAGTGTGCCCGGTCGCAACCTGATGATTCTCGTACGAGACGGAGCGGCTCCGAATCACCCGGTCATCGGAATTGCTGCCCTGGCAAGTTCAGTTATGCAGCAATCAATTCGCGATAAATGGATCGGATGGGATTCTGACGTTGCCATCGCAGCACTAGCAGCCAATCCCGATAGAAAAACAATTCGCTGCCTGCTTAACCAACTCGGGGACTTTCTCAAAGGCATTTATGTGGCCGATCTCCTCAAGGATGGCCTGCTCACGGCGAAGGATATCAAAACAGCGTCCCCAAAAGTTATCGCGAAGCTGCGTGCAGAGGCCGCGAGGACGATAAAACTTCATCGTAAGAGTCCAGAGGTGGCCGCTCATAAGACCGGCAAAGCACGCACGAGCCGGGACTGGCTTGCCCTAGCCCAAACACACTTGTATCGAAGTAAACGATGCAACCGGATCGCAGCCCTATTGGAGGTCAAGCGAGTTCTGGACGATGCGAATCTTTTCTCTCTTTCCGGAAAAAACCTGCGCCTTGCTCTTCAGCAAGCAACTGTTAAACATGCATTGAAGCGCATTGTGCGGTTTGGTAAAGCTGAACGTGTAGGCATCAGCATGATGGATATCACGGTATGCGGTGCTGTCGCGCCGTATAACGCAATTCTAGGAGGAAAACTTGTCTGCCTCCTTTTGGCAAGCCCAGAAGTTGTTCGAGCTTATGCTGACAGATACAGCAATCATGTGAGTGTTATCGCATCAGGTATGAAGGGCAAGAAAGTCCAGAGAGACCCTCGGCTCGTGCTTCTCTGCACGACGAGTCTGTACGGAAACGGTTCGAGCCAATACAACCGCGTCAAGCTACCCGCCGACGCTGCTGGCGGAGCGGCCCCAGAGTGCCTGAGCTATGAAGAACTTGGAACGAGCGAGGGCTTTGGGTCGTTTCATTTCAGCAAGGAATCTGTGCGGCTTGCGGATGCATTGTTGGGTCGCTCCAACAAGGGCAGAAAAGTGAACAGCATTTTTGGAGAAGGAGTGAATCCCCTAATGCGGAAGATGCGGGAGGCATTGACTCTCGTTGGCCTGCCAAGCGAAACGCTTTTGAAACATGGAAACCCCCGCATCATATATGGTGTTCCCTTAGCTAAAAACTTTCGACGGGTCCTCCTTGGGGTTGAAACGCGACCACACTACATTGTCCCGCAGAGCCATCCACGGAAGAAGACATCAATGATAGGCGCCTATTGGGTACAGCGCTGGTTGTCCAAAAGAATCGAGCAAGACTCAGTGCTAACGCAGGTCGCAAGCCATAGCCTTGCCTATCCTATTCATCACGGTGCTCAAGTCACAGCAACAGGAATTGAAGCGCCCGAAATGCTCAAGGCAATGGCGGCGACCGTCACATCCGTCGCAGTGGGCTAAGGGGCGCCCGTTTCCCGTGCGTCGTGGCGATCACTTGAGCATGGACTCCGAATCTCACGAGGCGAGACGGATTACGCAATTGAAAATCGCCGCGATCTTCTTGGTTCCCGAATGGTCCGTGAATGCGCGATAATCATGCGACCATGGGTGAACAAAGCGCAACCCGGCTAAAGGGCGACGACTACCAACACCTCTACAGCTGGTTCGAACTGCTTCAATTGCTAATGCCTGAGTCTTCGTTTTCCAACGGATACGTAGAACACCCCCAGGCTGGCGCTGCCGACGATATCACTCTTCATCCCCAGCGGCGCCAGGATCCGGCAAAGTACACGCAGGTAAAATTCCACGTTGACCAGCGAGCACAGTACTCGTCAGTGTCTCTGGTCAATCGTTCTAAAGATGATGCCCGTTCTCTTCTTCACAAATTGTTCGACACTTGGAACCGATTGCAACAATCTGGCGAAGAGAATATCGAAATTTGGCTTGTCAGCAATTGGGCATCGGGAGAGGATCTTGGCAAGTTCATTCACGATACTTATGTTCTGACGGAAGAGTTTTTCACAGCTGGGCCCAAGAGTGGCGCCGCCAAAGTCCGGTCACTGTGGACGAAAGAACTAGGAATCACAGAGGAGAAACTCCACTCGTTTTGCCGTGCGCTTCGTTTGCGGCTCGGCTTCTCAGGCCTCAATGAACTGACCGAAAAGCTGGACGACCGCATGGCCCGCTTTGGGCTTCGGACGGGACCTGATCCACGAGCCATCGTGCTCGACATTGTTCGGGGCTGGATCAAGGACGGAGGAAAGAGCAAGCGAATCGACCGTGATGTCATGAGTAAGGTTATCGAGGAGCGTGGCCTCAGGGCCGTTGCTGTTGAAGACCCAAAGGTGAGCCTCTGGATCCATGCGTGGGCGAAGCGTGGTTACGATGTTGCGCCCACAGTGCAATTGGACTGGACTGCTTATTTCAATATTGATTCAAGAACGATTGCCGATCAGCAGACATGGGACAGGATCCTGTTGCCGGAACTGAAACAAGCGCGGCAGAAATTGTCAGAAATGCCTGGGGGAACCTATGTGGATTTTCGAGGAAAGTTGCCTCTCACAGCATCCCTTGCAGTGGGTCGCATTTTTTCAGAAGCGTTCGGATTCCAATTCCGCGTGGAACAACCCACAGGGGGAGAAGTACTACTCTGGCGCTCGGATGTGGCTGCCAGCAATTACGCGCTGAACCCTCGTCAGAGGAACCTTGAGTCCAGCGCATCCGCGGGATTGGTGTCGCTTTCTATTACTGGGGATGCAGAGCTGGACATGGCACAGATGATCAACGATTCGCCGGGAAGGTTCCGAGGCTTGCTGAACATTCTGCCTGCCGCAGGGGCAGGAAGCAGTGCAGTCAAGAGCCCTTCAGATGCGGTTGCAATTGCTAACCAGGTAAAGGACGAGATACGGCGGTTTCGGACCCAGAATAGTCTTCAGAGCATCCACCTGGTCCTATACTGCCCAGCGGTGCTGGCTCTTTTTCTAGGCCAGCGACTCAACGCATTGGGCGAGATTCTCGCGTACGAACGCGATCTCAATGGCAAGTATCAGGTCTCCGTACGACTCCAAACAGGTTGAAGCAGCGCTACGACAATGGAAACTTGGGTCCAAAGAGCTTGCGCCAGGCTTGCAGTGCATCTCCGTTCTTGCTTTGTCGCACGAGATCGATCGCGATGGTCGCTTGCCGCGCGGCCTGTTTCAAAGAAGCACAGGCCGTTTTCTTCTTTTCCTCAGTCATCATATCGCTAACAGGCGGGCCTAATGCTGCGGGATCTCCCCAGGTATCAAAGATGCGATCGGCGAATGTAGCAAAAACGCCCTGGAACTCATAGTCAAAACGTCCGTTGAACGGAGGATGCAAGCACTCCAAGGCCATGACCTCGATCAGAAACGAGGGCTTAATCGGCTTGCCGTGATGGTTGTTCCAGTACTTGATCATCCGTACTAACCCTTTCCACTCACCGTTGTAGGCATCGTGGGCCTCAATCGCCTTCTCTGCATGGATCTTGGGATTCGTCTTGATCCAGGTCCCCTCGTCTTTGTCGGGGATTTCGTAGTTTTGGCCGCAGGCAAATGCCGGCACAGCGTCCATGCTCACTACCCGATAGTCGGTATTGTCCTCGGCGTCAACCACAACTCCAAAATCAACGCATACAGAGCGGCGCTGAATGGAAACTGCGGCGGCACCATACTTTTCGGCAAGCGCTTTCTCGAACGCTTGCAGCACCTTCAACGGATGCTCGTCGCGGTAGTGCTTCTCTTTGCCACCGAGCACGCAGAAAATGTCCACGTCCTTCAGGGGCTTAGTTTTGGTGTACCGCTTGTACGACCCCGTGAGGAAGTCATCATCGACCGCGAAGCGGTTCCGTAGGTGATCCCGGATCTCGTTGTGACGAGTCGATGCATTCTTCTGCTCCTTCTCGTTCAGCTCAAGTCGGCTCTTGAATTTTCGAAAGGCTTCGTCAATGGTCAACATGGTTTAGGGTTTCTTTCTGTAGTAACTTGCGCCAGCGCCCAGGCCGTTGTGCTCAATAGTGGTTCCTAGACTCTGCTTGATCATTCCAGCGGTGGAACGTAATGTGGTTGAACTCCAGCCCACTACGTCGGACCTGCCATCCTTATTCGAGCAAACAATCCGGTATTTGCTCGCGGATGGCCAGACACCCGCTTTCATTATGGCTGCTTTGATTTGGTCGGTGTCGACCCAAAAGCGCCCGTTGTCGCCATTCCAATCGTAGCCAATGTCGATATCCCATCTCCCGATTAACACATCGGTACTTGGATTAAAGACCTCCAGCACGATTGTCTCGAGATGTTTGGAATCGAGCCAGGTTCTGATTCCGCGCTCAAGGGTCTCCCAATCATCGGAGATCTTGTTCGGATCCAATCCGCTCATTTTGACAATGTCCTGCAGGCTACGGAGAATATTGTCGGTCACGTACGTGACTGAATGCGTGTAGGTGTTGACTACGACGAACGTGCTCATGACTTAAAGAACGCCTCCAAATCTACGCTGCTGTCAGACGACTGCCGCCCATCATCCTCTTCTTCATCCTCGACCACAGTGGCCATGTCCCTGGCAAAGATGTGGGTAGCCTTGCCTTTCAGGGAATTCTGTACCCACGTCAGGTCGTCAGCTGGGCAGGGCAGCGACATCTTCCAGTCCCCAGCAGTTGGATCAAATGACAGCGGCGCTTCGTTCGCATCGTCGCCTTCGGTTGCATCTTCGTTGTAGAGACAATAGATCCGAACTCGCGGCCCCGACCCATATACGACAATCGGTGAAGTCATTGCTTCGCGCGTGATGAGGGAACAAGCAATTCCCATGACGGAAGTCAACTCGCGTGCCGCAGCCGATGCGGAGTCTGGCGCAAGGAGCGCAGAAATATCCTTCCAGGTCGCAGTCGCGGTACGCTCGGGAATCGACACAAACCGTCTCGCTATTACGCTCATGCGGCTGCCATCCTTTTCTTTTCCTTGAGTGATTTTTCTGCCGCCCGCCGAAGGTCGGAAATAGTTAGTTTGTTGGGGTCCGCAGCCGTCTCGCGGCTGAAAGTGCATCCCACAGCGATCATTTTGCGAATCTGACGGCCATCCATCCCGACGCAATTCTCCGCTACATCGCCCAAATCCCGGTGACTTACCAGATCTCTGACTTTGGGAAAGGTCTTTGCGAGCCCTGTCAGGGCATCGGATAAAATCGCCTTGCAGGCAGCCTTGTCGGGCAGCGGCACGGTAACTACGGCGTCACTTCGCGAAACGAATGCGGAATCAATCGCCTGTGAAAAATTGCTTGTGGCCACGATCAGCAAATTGGGATACTCGTCCCCGAGATGGTCCAGTTGCACCAAGGCAGCGTCTGTAGCTCGATGGACGTCGATTGGATTCGCTTCCAGGCTCAGCTTGCTCCGCGCGACGATCAGTGTCTCCACCTCGTCCAGCAACACGAAGGTTGGACCGCCCTGGGCATATTCGGCAATTGTTTGGCCGAAGAGCTCGGTGACCGCCTTTTGAGATTTGCCCAAGGCCGAACCGCTCAGGGAATGCGGCTCAACTTCTAGATAGGCAAGCTTCTTTGAATGCATTAGCCCAGCGGTCTTGGACGCAAGGCCTTTGGCTAACGAAGTCTTGCCTGTGCCCGGTTCTCCCACCAGAAGGATGACGCCGTGCAGCGGAATGACGGTTCGGCTTACTTTCGGCCGAAGCGTGAAGTTCAGCAGCGATTGGCAAAGGAGGGACTCTTTCAGATCGTTCGGCACATGGATGGAATCCCACAATTCCGCGTATTCTTGCGGACCAAGGGTCTTGGAAATGTGGATTCCTTTGATGTCCTGTTTAGAACTCAATACAACCTCCTGCTGGCCCGGATCATCGTATGGCCAGTGTTCGATAAATACACTATACACGATTGTTTATAATTGACAAGAGGTAGATTTTCAATCTATTATTGAACAGGAGGAACCGATGCCAATTACCAAGCAGGAGCTCGGAAATCGACTGCGTCAGCTCCGCGAAACGCGCGGCTATACGCAGGAAGATATCGCCGAAAATCTTGGGATTTCCCGCTCTGCTGTGGTTCAACTAGAGGCGGGAAACAGAAATCTAGACAGCGTGGAACTAATGACGCTGAGCAATGAATTTGGCTTCGACCCCAAGCAATTGTTCGAAGAGAATTTTGACGCGGTACAAGATTCAGTGACCGCATTATTCCGTAGCGATGCCCAGCTCGCTACTAGCAAAGAGCTGACCCGCGCCGTATCCCAATGGTCAAACTTGTGTCGAGAGTTCACGATCCTGGAGAAATTGGTTGGCTCGGACCGCAAGTCCGTTAGCCCGGCGCAGTATGGACTGCTTTCCCCGAGGAGCAAATGGGAGGCAATTCAGCAAGGTTCCCTAATTGCAGATTATGAGAGGAACCGCCTTCGCCTAGGGACTGGGCCTCTGCCTGAGCTTCCTGAGGTCATTGAGAGTCAGGGAGTGCGGGTAGGCCATCTGCCGCTAGAGGACTCAATCTCGGGTTTGTTTCTGGCGGATCAGGCGAATGGCTTGGCCATTCTCGTAAATTCAATTCACAGCGAACAAAGGCAACTGTTTTCATTTGCTCACGAGTATGGCCATTTGTTGTTCGATCGACAGATCAAGGGGAATGTGAGTCGCCTTGCGGATCGCGAACACTTGAGTGAAATTCGCGCCAATTCATTCGCTGCGGCTTTACTCTTGCCGGAACAAGGCGTGCGGGAGTTTCTTTCCAGCGCCGGCAAGAGCCGCGATTTCCCCCTATTGCAGGAAGTCTACGACGAAGAAGGCGATGCCGTAAGAGCTCAACGTCGAGAGACTGCCGGTCCAATCGCGATCCAGTTCTATGACGTTGTTCACCTAGCATTCTATTTCGGCGTCAGCTATGAGTCAGCACTGTGGCGTCTGAAAACTCTGAAGCTGATCTCCGAAGAAGAACGTGCGAGCCTCGCGGGTCAAAGTGACAGCGCAAATGAATTCAGAAAGTTGCTCTGGAATCAATCTGGAAGGCCCAGGCGGTTGACCGCTCGAGAAGGAAAGTTCCAGCACAAACTTCTAATGCTGGCGCTCGAAGCCTTTAGGCTCGGCGAAATAACGCGTGCAAAGCTTCAGGAGGTAGCAAAGCTGAGCAACATCTCCGCGGGTCAACTCGATACGTTTGTTGCGTCGATTGAACCGGAAAACCACATGGAATCGAAGCCACTGTTGCCCTCCTAGATATGAACGTCGCGACTGACACCTGCATTGTGATCAATCTGCTGCGTGTCAACCGGCTCGACTTACTCGGAGCTTTGGCCCCGTATGTTTTTCATGTTCCCCGAGAAGTAGTTGAGGAAATCGAGTACCCCGACCAGCAACAGGCAGTCCAAACGGCAATTCAGCAAGGCTGGATTCAGCAAACACGGCTGGAGGACCCGTTGGAACTCCAGACCTTTGCGCGAGCAACTGCCCAGCTGGGGAGAGGGGAGAGCGCATGTATCGCCCTCGCGGAAAAACGGAGTTGGGCACTGGGGACTGATGACTCAAAAGGCGCCAAGTGGAAAAAAGTGATTTCCGCACCGGGAATTCAGATATTGAACACTCCTGGGATCATTTTGTTGGCAGTCCGAAAGGGGGTGCTTACGATTCAACAAGCTGATGAGATTAAAGGCATTCTTGAACGCAATCGCTTTCACATGGGTTTCGCTTCGTTCGGAGATCTCGTCTGAGCAACGACTCCTCACAGGTTACGGAGGTGGCAGTGGCAACCGGCACAAAAAAGCAAACCCTAACGCGAAGGCAGCACATCGTGCCGCGTCTGCTACTCGCAAACTTTGCGGATTCGGAGGGTCGTCTTTGGGTGTATTCCAAGGACAAACCCGCTCGGCCAAGCATCCCAGAGAACGAATGTGTGGAGCGGGACTTCTACGAGTATGAACTTAACGGCCGTAAAACTAGCAACAAGTATGAGAATTGGCTGGCACGGATCGAAGGTAACGCAACCGCCGCGCTCCAATTGCTGACCGACCGTCGGCGTCTCACTGAGCAAGAAGCCGTAACTTGGGCAGCCTTCGTCGCCGCGTTGTTCGTTCGTTCACGGAAAGTCCGCTTGCAGATTTCGGAGAACATGGTTCGTGACTTCAAGAAGAAAACGGAGGACCCGAGGTTCATCAGTGAGATGCAGCATGAGCTGTTCCAACGGGGGGAACTTGTCTACGCCGACGATCTCAGGAAGGAGGTAGCTAAGCTTCGTGCGGCAATGGACGCAAGCCCGTCCTTCTATCACGTCTCCGGTCTGCCGCGACATACAGCCTCACTGGCCGACTCGGTGATGAGGAAGAAGTGGCACACCGTCGAATGCCCTCCAGGGAAGTCATTCTTGATTTCTGATTGCCCAGTCATGACGGCAGAACTGAAGGGAAACCAACTGTCACCAGGAGCGGGTTTCGGCCACGACAACGTGGCCGTAATCGTCCCAATCACATCGCAGAAGATTTTTGTGGCGTCGCCGCACGACCGGGGCTGGAGGATAGTCGCGACGCCTATGGCTGTTGACAGCGTTAACCGACTAGTTGTGAGGTTTGGTCATCGTTACGTTTACGCAAATGCTAATACTCCCGAGACGCAGCTACTCGCGGATACCGAAATCAATCAGATTGTCTTCGGCAAGAATGCCTTCTTGCGAGGATCTAGTCTCGCTGGCGGAACAGGTTGAAGAAGTTGAACAGGTTGACGAAAAAGAGAAAAATCAGGATGGACAACTTCCCAGTCAATGAACCGTGTCCTTGTGGATCGGGAGTGAAATACAAGAAATGCCATGGACATCCTGTTGCAGAGATGCGACCAAGTAGGCGTCTACCTGTCTACGAGCCGATTAAACTGGTGCGCCAAGAGCATGTTGACGGATGCGCGATAGCGACCGCAGCGATGGTTGCAGGCATATCATACCGAGAGACCCTGGCAGCAATCGGCGCCAGGCCAACGTCGGACGAATCGGCTGCCATCTACCTAACTCGTGAAGGTAAGTTTTTCAATGACCGAGGTTGGTGGGTATCTGCTCAGCTTGTTCTCAAAACCACTGTTGACTTGGACGCACTCGATGCCCTCGTCGAGCGAGATGTCAAAATGTCAAAAGCAGTCAAGAACGCGCAGCGGCTTCGTGTTTTCTTAGCTTTCTCGGACGGTAAGAAACCCGATCATTCGGTAATCTGGGACAAGGACAACGAAAACGTGGTATATGACCCCGCTCTCGGTGTCATTCCGATTTCACAATTGCTCAGACTCCCTGGAGAGCAAAGCTATGCGGGAACATTGGGCTTCATGTCGTTCACTTTTCAACCTGAAAAACCGATTCAGACATTAATTTCACAAGAAATGAGCGGGTGATTCTGGCTGCCCAAACTCCCAGAAGAGTCTTACGAGATACACTCTGGCATTGCGTCGGCTGTCTGTGAACAGTTCGAAGTACCCCCAGGTGAGAGGAACGGGATGGCATATCGAACCGAAATCGAACGGGCCCTCGACGAGATGATCTCCGAGGAGACGGGCAAGAAGTTTCAGGGCATCGCCGTCGTTCACGCCAAGCAAAAGTGGCCCCAACTCGTGGCGTGCGAGCGCACCTGGGACGGAGGACTCGACGCGTACGCGAGCGGAGAGTTGGACCCGCACGGAAAGGGCGTCGGCCTCGCCTGCTCGATAACAGCCACGCCCGCGAAAGTCGAAGGCGACGCGCAGGAAGCAAAGAAGAATTATCCCGATCTGCGCGTGCTCATCTTTTCAACCGCGAGAGAAGTAACCCAGCACACCGCGAAGATTTGGGCCAAAGATGTGCTGGACAAGTTCGGCCTGCAACTCATCGTCGTCCCGCGAGAAGAGTTCATCTCCTGGCTGCACGATCCGGCAAACTCCGACATCTGCAGGGATCAACTGGGGATCGCGCCTTCGATGACCCCGGAACTCGCGCCCGCGCTCGAGCGAGCGCAGGAGGCCGCCAAGGAAGTGGCAGAGAACTGGGATCGCGCCTTTCGCCAAACAGAGAGACCGCTGATCAGCCTGAACGTGGTCAAGCGGAATGAAAAGGGCGAGCCAGTCGAGGCCTTGACGACGGCGTCGCTGAACGACGTTTTGTCTGAAGGCCAGCGGATCGTTCTCGAAGCACCCGCAGGCAGCGGCAAGACTACGACGCTCGTCCAACTCGCGCGACACGCGTTGGGCGCGGGACGGTTGGCGTTCCTAGTGGACCTGCCGGAGTGGGTCCGCTCGGGCAAGGACTTTCTGTCGTACGTCGCAGCCCGACCCCAATTCGCGTCAAGGGAGGTGGACGCGACGCTGCTCGCAAAATTGCGCGGAGACCAACCGCCGATTTTCCTGCTCAACGGATGGAACGAAGTGCCGGTCGCCGGCGCGGAAGCCGCGGATGAGGCGCTCCGAGAGCTTGACCGAAGTTTCCCCGCGGCGATTGTCATCGTTGCCACGCGCAAGCATAGCGTCGTCCCGCAACTGCGCGGCTCCTTTCGACTGGAGTTGAGTCCCCTCAGGCGACCCCAGCGCGACGAATATCTCAGTCTGGCGCTGGGCGAGTCGGCGCACGAGCTTCGGATCAAGGTCAACAGCAGTCGCGTGCTCGACTCGATCACGCGCACGCCGCTGTTCCTCGCGGAGGTTGTCGATCTCTACCGTTCGGGAAAGGACATCCCGGCGACAAAAATGGGCGTTCTCGGCGCGGTCATGGATGCGATCGAGCAGTCGCCGGAACACCGAACCAGCCTGCGGCAGGCACCGCTGCGGGGACACGCGGGCGAGTATCTGCGCTCGATTTCTATGGAGATGACCGGACGTGGCGAGACCGCAATCGTAGAAGCGGACGCGCGGGCTACGGTGAGTGCTGTCGGCGAGAGACTCCTTGCCGCCAAACAGATTGCGGAGCTACCAGACGCCAGCGACATTCTGGACGAACTCACGAAGCGGCATGTTCTCGTGCGAGCCGAGGATGGCGAAGTCTCCTTTCGGTTCCAGCACCAACAGTTCCAGGAATTTTTCACAGCGGGCGCCTTAGGCGCGCGTGTGGCCGATCTCGTTCGCCGGCAAGACCCGAAGGAGGATCGGGAGTTCCTGGTGCACTACGTGAACGAACCGCGGTGGGGCGAGTCGTTGCGACTGTTCGCGGAGGACATCGGAGCTTCGCCCGGGGAAGAAATAATTGTCGAGGTGGGTGCCAAGCTCGTTCGCATGGCGCTCGACGTTGATCCCATCTTTGCCGCAGAACTGGCACGGTGGTGCGGGCCAAGCGTCTGGAGCGAAGTTCGGGAGGATGCCGGCGGCCGGCTCCGCGGGTGGTATGACGTGCACGATGGCCGCCACAAGCAATGCGCGTTGGCGGCGATGCTGGCGACGGGGTCGGACGATTTCAAGGACATCCTCGTGCCGCGACTGACGGACCCGAACGATCAGGTTCGACTCGCGATTTATCACAGTGTCGCCGAGTTTCTGCCGTCGAGCTTGGGGCCGGGATGGGTAGAAGTAGTGCAGGGTTGGGCGGAGAACGCTCGTTTCGATTTTGTTCTGCAATTAGCTCACGACCCATGGGCCGCAGACACAGTCGAACAACTCGCGCTCGCGGACCCGAGTCCACGGATCAAATGGAACGCGGCACGTCAACTGAACTGGTACGGCTACACGGAAAAAGTCGAGAAACTCCTGGGACAACTCGACGACGGTGACTTCCGAACGGCGCTGCGCTGGCTGGATCCGGACGAGATTCCGCTATCTCTCCGGCAGCGAGCGGTTGACGTCACGGAAGCGACCTACGCCGAAATCGGCGATGCGTTCGAGCGTCTGAAAACCCTACGGTTGCTGAACAAACTCGGCGCGAGACAGATTGCCCAAAGGATGAAAGCCGAACTCGACGGGCTCGACAAGAAGCAGTTGGAAGCCGGGAATGCGGGACCAACCAAATGGGCGCTGGACGAACTGCGAGAGTCCGATCCAGAGTGGGTGAGCGAATGGCTTGCACGGAAATTCCTAGAGGGCTCGACGCGGTTCGGAGGTTGGAACGAGATGGTCGGCCAGATTCCGGCTGGGGAGCGGGACGGTCTCCTGCAACGCTTCACCAACGAGCTTCTGGAGGCGAATGAGCAACGGCGCGTGCTGTCGATTCTCGCCACGACTGCGGATGGTGAACTAGCCGGCCGCGTGTTTGAAAGAGCGTGCGACATCCGGCGAGGGTTGACGATCGGCCCCGGCCAAGACATGCCGAAGTGGAACCTATTCCGGCAGCTCAAGGATTTGCTGGCTGCGATCGCGCCGAAGATTTTCCTCGAAGGGTTGCTGCCCAAGCTGGAAGGAGACGCCGAAGAGACGGAGTTGGACCTGCTGACGGACGTGCTGGCAAAGTTCAATCCAACGCCGACCGACATGCGAACAGCCGTGCCCGACAAGGCGCGTCAGACATTGCGAGCTTGTCTAAAGCGTGCCGTGGAGCGGGGTGCCAACCCGAACGGGATGCGCGCCAGCGTGCGGGCACACCTCGCCGTCCTACTGGCGCAAGTTGGAGGGCCGAGCGACATTCCCGACCTTCGCCGGTTGATCCAAGCCGACTCGATCCGGTACCGCGAGATGCAGGCGACGCGGCTGAAGGGCGACCGCTCCGGTGACAACACCGGCTACGTGTTTCTCTACATGAGCGCCGCGATGGCCGCTGACCCGGAACACGGAGACGAAGTATTGCTCGAAATGCTGAGCGAAGAGCAGTACGAGCGGTTCGTGTCGGAAGAGCTCGTTCGGCGAGCCAAGAGAGGCCAAGCGCAACCAACACTCGGGATCAGGCCCCCCGCTTTCGAAAAGGTGTGGGCGGCCCGAGAAGGAAAAGAGACCGAAGAATACGTTGAGGAACGGCGGAGTCGCTACGCGGACGCGCTCCGGGCGTTGATCGAGAAAATGCTCGCGGAGCGCGCCGCCGCCCCCGATAAGCACCACGCAGAGCATCGTCTCAAGCCGATCGGCACGTCTCTCGCCGCTCTGGACGCCCGAAGATCGTCGAAATTGATTCTGGAAGTGATGGCCTTTCCTGCCGGTTACGATGCCTACAATCGGGCCGAATCGTTGCAGAGTCTCATCTTCGCCGGTATCCGCATGACGCTCGCGGAGATGATGAACGTCCTCGGTCCCGCAATCGAGCAAGCGCGCCGCGACCTCGGCAACAGCGACCAGAACCGTTGGCTGCTGGATCGGTGTTTGAGCGCCCTCGCATTTGTCGACCCTCCGGAGGAAGGCATCGCGAAGATCAAGGAAATCCTCGCGCAAGTTCGTTTCGTCTATCCGCACGACTCAAGGGGCGTCGTTGCGGCGTTGGGTGCCAGCCGTTGTGGCGACGCGATGGACTTGCTTCTGGAACTGGCGAAGCCGGACGGAAGCGCGGTCCCGCAGATCGGCGACGAGTGGATCAGGGCGGTCGCACAACTGGGCGGCAAACGATCAAACGAAGTGCTGCTCTCGTTTGTCGACCCCGATCAAAAGCTCTTCACGAAGGAGTTTGTACCTGACTTTCAGAACGGCGACGTGCTGGCGCGATTGCTGGCGGACGGAGCCGAGCGCGACGACGTGTTCAAGACTGAGCTTTTTCGCCTTGCGAACGGAGACCTGCCTCCCGGCAAGCGCGTGCTGCTCGGAAAAATATTCGCGCATTTCCAGCGAGAAGACGACCTGGTAGCGGGCCTCTGTGTGCTGCGCGACGACACTGAGGAATTTCCGTGGGAACTTCTCCAGTCGATTGAGAACGCCTTCTTGGAGCGACGCCCATACGGGACGGAAGGACATGGCTACACTGTTGCGCCGAGGGGATCGAACGTCCTTCGCAAACGGCTCCTCGAAATGGCGCAAACAGACCCGCTGCGGAAGCGTTCGGCGTTCGCCCTGCTCGGCCAGATCGAAGTGTGGCGGCTCGAGCACGGTCGCCCCATGGACGAACCGCGACATCCCGCGATCGAGTCGGGCGCTCCTTGGCCAATTTAATCCCCCCTGAATGGATAGTAGGAGAACAACTCTGTCTCCGACCCGAAGTGCGAGGCGACGTCCTCGGCGCGCCGATTTTCCGTTCACTGCCCATCAAAATCACCATGTTTGTAGGCCTGGTGGCCAGTTGTCGGGTTTCTGTAGATTCATGAGCGTGTAGATGCTGAGCGCAGGCGGTTTTTGGGCAGCCGAGTTCAATCTCTTGGTGTGTAGAGTGCGGCTATTTGGTAGAGCCCTTCAGTCGTCGACGATGAGCGCATCACGATCACTGAGAGCGAACTCTTTTTCGTTCAGAGACTGACGGATTAAAAGGGCCTCTGTTACAATTTAATTCGCAGAGCATGGACAGATGGTCTGCAGCGCGTGGTATCCATGGTATCCATTAACGCCCGAAATCGGTGATACGGGGTGGAAATGATGGAAGCAGTGGGAACCGTGGAGAACGAGGAAAGACAGTAAATGCGCGGGTTTCCAGCAAACCTGAAGAAAATAAAGTGGGGACGTAGTTCAGTTGGTTAGAACGCTGCCCTGTCACGGCAGAGGCCGCGGGTTCGAGTCCCGTCGTCCCCGCCATTCTTTTCAAGCACTTGCAACCCTAACGTCCGACGAATCAGGGGATATTAGGGGACGATAAGCGCCGAACTGAATGGTCCCATCCGAGAACGGTTTCAAACAGAGGTCGTTGGATAGTTGTCTTCGGCAACATACCCGTCGGCAAAATGGGCCGACCAATTTGTCCTGTGCCAGGGGTTTGGTCTTCGATGTTGCCTGCGGGTACTTGTTTGTGACATGAAGGTTGCTGTGC
>Ga0210406_10000676_pt1 | contig 45626 bp, 44 predicted proteins | sample IncBWC30MmetaG_FD_155454 | JGI IMG/M metagenome (GOLD analysis project Ga0210406, IMG submission 155454) | Forest soil microbial communities from Barre Woods Harvard Forest LTER site, Petersham, Massachusetts, United States - Inc-BW-C-30-M | ecosystem: Environmental > Terrestrial > Soil >...
TTCACCCACGACGCCATCGCCCGCGTTCCGTGGTACCTCAAACCTCCGACGGCAACCTACATGTTTGCCATGGGCAAATTCCGCCAAGCTCTCGGCCACTAGCTGCCATCGTACCGGCCGCCGTCAGTAAGGGCATGCTCGGCAACGCCGCCTCGCAACTAAAAAAGACTGAAATCCCCCCGCAGCGTTCCCGCAACCCGCCTTTTTGGGTAGCAGCGGGTTTCCCCCGCTGCTTTTTCTTCACCGGGCGGTCAGCTTCCGGTGGCCGTCTTAGGTTGAGTTGGCGGCCGAGCGGAGTTTGTCTCGATTCGGTTTAGAGACCGACAGGCGGGTGACGAGGCCACCGCAAAATACTGCGGCAGTTGAACAACTGCGGGCTATAAGTCTTGTCTACTCTCACTTGTTATTTGAAAGGAACCCGGATTTCTGATTGAATTACGCCACGCGGAGTCATTGTGAAAATATACAATCTCACGGGCTATTCGATTATCTTTGCCTACATGCTGGCTTGTATGTATTTCGCCCCAACTCATTTCGGCCCTTGGGTCGGAATGTTGATCGGCGGAGTTTATTTTATCTTTTGCTGGTTTCTGGGCGGGTTGTATTTGGCCGATGTTCTTCATTTGGGAATCGCACATCGTTCGCTCGACTACAAGGAATGGTTCATAAAAGTCGTGACGGTCGTGAATAACACCTTCGCGCTCTATGTGGATCCGATCGCCTGGGTGAATCGCCACCGGTTGCACCACAAGCATTCCGACCATCCCGGGGACCCCAATAAACTTTCCAGTGACGGCTTTTGGCGAACGCTGTATCTCTGCCTGATGCCGTATCAATGCCAACAGAATTTGGCCGGCGACAAGATTTTGCAGTCCCGAACTTTTCGAATTGTGGCCAACCCGTTTTTCGCAATATTCGCTCAAGCCTTCAGTTTTTATCTCTTGTGGAAGTTGGTTGCAGATCTGAAGTTCACACTGGTGATGTGGATTGGAATGCGAATTTTTGCGGCCTGGGTCAATATGATTCAAAACTATTGGACCCACACTCGATCATTTGGGTACCGGCGGTACCACGATGAAGACGACAATGCCATGAATATCGGCGAGTGGCTACCGGTCACCGCGACCTTTAGCGCATGCCTGCAAAATAATCATCACCACTATGAAGGTCTCTTGCGGCTAAGCCACGACGACTCTGAATACGACTTTGGGTTTTTGACCGTCAAAGTCATGAAAAATCTTGGCTTGGTGAAGGCAACGAGAAAGGGTGAGGAGTTACCCAAAGATGTTCCGTTAGACGCGCTAGGCTTTTAGGGCGTTCTTCTCTTTCCGATGAATGGTGCAATCGTTTGCCCAAGAAAGTTAGGCGAAATTTCTTCGCCGTCCAAGCCATAACGTTCCGGCCAGACATCAGGATAGTAGTAGGTTCCGAAAATCCTATCGATCCACGGAAAATGAATAGCGAAGTTCTTGTCGATGCCCTCTTTTTGAGAAGTATGGTGCCAATGATGATATCTGGGCATAACCAAAAACTTTTCGAGCCATTTGGCATTGGGACCGAAATTGCAGTGAGTCCAGGTAGCGTGCAGGGTCACAAAAATCAGATACGCCAGGATGATCGATTGGGAAAATCCAAGCATGAGAGGAACAAGGATAAATCCGCGCACCAGCGTGTCGTCCACAAAGTGCGAGCGTGACCCCGCGATCCAGTCAAGCGCCTTCGAAGAGTGGTGAACGGCATGAAAACGCCATAGAAAAGGCACTTTATGCAAAGCCAGATGAATAAAATATTCAGCAACGTCTGCAACTACAATGGCCAAGAAAAACTGCAACAACCATGGCATTCGAGCGATAAGTCCTTGCAGAACCGGGACACCTAAATATCGAGTGGCCTGCGTAGCGGGCAATAAAACCAGAAAAGACAAAATTTGCAAAGGCAGATGAGTGGACATGAAATAAACGACGTCCAGGGTCCACTCCTTCCTGAAGGTTCCCTGTTTTGGATATTGCGGCCAGATTCTTTCCAGTGGCACGTAGATCAGCGCCATCAAAAACAGATCAAGCAAAAACCAGTCCAGTCCGATTGCCAGCCCGCCTCGCGGAGTTTCGTTAATCGGTACGCTTGATCCGCCCAAAGCCGTTGCCGCGATGGCCAGCAACATTCCGCTCAATGCCAGAATCTTTTTCTTGCGCAGAATCGAAGAAATCACTCCGAAGAAAATTGCCGCCACGATGAGGCATTGGATTAAAACGCGCATGGTGTGCATCGGATAATGCGGACGCAGTTCGGGAGAGCTCAGTAGCCGAGGAAAATGCAGACACAAAACGGCTCCGAATGATAGGAATCCCAAGAAGGCCGACAATATCCCACTCCACCAGCCTGTTCCAAAGCCGGTAGACTCGGCATCAGCAAAGAATTCATTAATTTTTCGCTCGATCACGATGTCTCTTAGTTTACGTTTCTCGACTCATGCGAGCTAGTAGCAAGATAGCGACACGGCCTTTTGCCGAAAAGAAGTGAGGCTATTGCCGAGGTTCGGGGACGAAACAATAGCTAACTTGGCGCTCCCTCATAGAAGCTTTTTGATGTCGCGCCAACCGATCAGAATCACGTGGTTGTCCTTGAGTGCCTTTCGAAATTCGGGGCCGGAAACAGTATCAAGCTCGCGCTGGCGCCACGCAGCACCCCAATCCGGATGATTGACCATGATGGCTTGCGTTTCGGCGTCATCGTGCGCCAGGTGCAGGAAGACTTCGGTCACGCCGGGCTGCAGGTTCTTGATCAGGTTGACGTAATAAGCAGTCCAGCCGGAGGCCGGAACGTCTTCTCCAGGAGAAAAGATCGCATCGGGAATCGGGTCACCCGGAGCCATCAACGGAAGCATGGCTTGAAAGGGCTGATCGTTGCGCGCCATGCGGATCGGCAGCTTGTATTCCCGCGCCACCTTCAGAAAAACGCCGAACAACTCTGGCGTCGTATACAGCGTGTGCATGTGCGCATCAAGATGGGTAGGCTCAATGCCCATCGCTTTAGCGCGCTCAATCTGAGCGCGAATCTCGGTCTCCACTTCATTGAGCTTGGCGTGCTTTGCAACGTCTTCGGGGCTGGCGTAGAAATTGCCATCCGACCCGACCAGGCTCGGTACCAACGCGCGAGACGCAATCGGTCCCCAGCGGTAAGTTTCCCACTCGGCGGTTAACGTGAGATGCAGGCCAAGATCCGCTTCCGGATGCGCCTTAGCGTATGCCGCGACTTCCGTGAACCACGGGCAAGGCACCATGACCGTCGCTGAAGTGATGAGCTTTTGATCGAGTGCCGCGAAACTAGCCACGTCTTCTGAATGAGAGACCGCAAGATCATCGGCATTGAGGATCAGCAGCTTGGCATCACGTGGATAGCCAAGGCGGACCTGCAGCGGCTCGACGCCGCCGGGCGCAAGAATCGTGGTGTGATAAGCTGCGACTTTCCATTCGCGGCCGACCCTCACAAACGTCAACGTGTAGCACAGCTCGAATGGTTTCGTTGTATCCGCGTAACGTCGTCTCGAACGGCCTGTGACCACGGCGGCTTTTGCGTATTCGTTGAAAGTTTCTTGCTCGGCGCTCAGCGCGGAGTAACGCAGCTTCCCACCGCGAACCTTTTCCAACAGGTCGGCTTTGCTCTGCACCAGACCATCGCTGTGCGTCCAGGTGAAATGCTCATCAAGCAACCGATCCAGAGCCGAGGCATCCGCTTCGCGCAGCGCCTGATGAAAAGCGCTGTGCGCGCGGACAAGTTCGGATTGCGGATCGGCACCTGAAGCACCAGCCAAAACCAACAACCCCAGAATCAGAAACGCCAGCATTCTCTCGCCGTACGCCGCGCGTCGTTTTTTACACATGATTCCTCCGAAAGCCTATCGTTCCGCCCCGCATTTTGGGACTTCCGCTTTGGCCGGTGGCTCAGGCGTTGCTTGTAGCCGTCTAGACGAAGTGCCGGTTCGTACGGATAATGTCATTTCGACCAAACCAGTCAGAAGCTGCTTGCCCACGCGAGAAACCGGAATCCAAACAACGGCAGAATCAGGATGCCGTCGATGAATTTGCAAATTCTTCTGAAAATGGCCCCAGGGCACACTCCCGTTCCTAGGCGCTATAGGTTCCTGTTCCGAGTCATGCCTCGGCGCTCTGCGGCGCTGTGGCAAATCCGCCCTGTTCTCGGCCTCCTCCTCTCACCCCTCCCGCAACTTATGCCCCGCCAGATTGCCCAGCCCGTCATACGCCGCGTACTTGTACATCTCGCTCAGCGTCGGGTAATTAAAAACCTGTTCGATGAATTCGTTAATCGTCAGCCCGTTGTCCAGAACCATCATCCCGATGTGGATCAACTCCGTCGCGCTCTCTCCAATAATGCTTACACCCAGCAATTTCTTGTCGCCCGGGGCAAACACAATCTTCAACAATCCTGCCGTGTCGCCCGCAATATGTCCGCGAGCATTGTTCTCATACCGCGCTCGACCCACTTGGTAGTCGATTTTCTTTTCTTTGCACGAGTCTTCCGTCTCCCCCGCCGAAGAAATTTCCGGAATCGTATAAATCCCCATCGGCAGCATCGAAGCCACCCGCTGTTTGTACTGGAATCGGAACGCGTGGCATACGGCCACCCGACCCTGCTCCATCGAAGTGGACGCCAGCGCCGGAAACCCAATCACGTCGCCCGCGGCATAGATATTCGCCATGTTCGTCCGGTAATTCTCGCCCACCGGAATATATCCGCGATCGTTCAGCGCCAGGCCCGCTTTCTCCAACGCCAATCCATCAACTGCGGCGCGCCGTCCTGCGGCAAACAGCGCCGCTTCAGTCTGCAGTTTTTTTCCGCTCTTCATGTGCAGCGTCGCGCCGCTCGGGGAATTTTCCGCCTTCACCGGCCGCTCGTTGAACCAGAACTCCATTCCCAGTTCCTTCAAGCGATCACGCAACCGCTCGGAAATTTCCGTATCCAGAAATGGCAGCAATTTGTCGCGGCCGTCCACCAGCGTCACCTTCACGCCCAGCGCCATGAATATCGAAGCGTACTCGCACCCGATCACTCCTCCGCCAATCACCGCCAGCGATTTCGGAATGCGATCCATCTGCAAAAACGTATCGGAATCAAATGTGTGCACGTTATCGAAGGAAATTTCCGCCGGACGATGTGGCTTCGATCCCGTCGCAATCAAAATAATCTCGCCGCGCAACCTTCGTGTGCTCCCTCCATTGGCCACGGCGATCGTATGCGCATCTTCAAACGCCGCCTGCCCCTGCACATACTCGATCTTGTGCAACTGCAGATTTTTCAAGATGCGAAGCCGCTCCATTTCCACCACTTCCCGCTCGTGGTGCATGAAGTCATGAACCGTCAGATTTTCTTTCAACGAATAATCAATTCCATAAAGCCCACGCTGCCCCAGTCCGGAAAAATACAGCGCCGATTCGCGCAGCGTCTTGCTCGGCACGGTTCCGGTATTGATGCAGCTCCCGCCGGGAACTCCCGCACGCTCGATCACCGCCACCCGCTTGCCGAAATACGCCGCCTGCGCCCCAGCCTTCTCTCCTGCCGGCCCGCATCCAATCACAACCAAATCGAACTTTTCACTCTCCGCCACATGCCCCTCCACCCAGATATCGCTTCACACACTACCGCAGACCCCTCCGTTCAGGAAGTCACTATAATCCAGATTATTTTCCGATTGATGCCGCGGTTCTCAGCGTGTCATTCACTGCGTCGCGTAATACCCGTCTCGCGCTTGCACCAGCAAGTCCTTCTGCTTGGTCGTCAGCACGATCTTGTGGTACCCGGGACCTTCAGTTTTTTCCGGCGTGTACGCCAGGCTGTATTGGTTGCGCAGGTCTTCTTCAATTTCTGAATAAATTTTGTCTACCGTTTCTTTTTTCGAGACTTCGAACAGCCTTCCGCCGGTGGCCTTCGATATTTGTTGCAGAATTTTCTTCCCGTCCGGCCGTTCTTCCTGCGGGTATCTTCCGCCGCGCCGCCCGCCGCCGTGTTGTCCCATTCCAAATCCGCCGCGATTGCCGCCTTCCTCGTCATCTTTGAACAAAATCGAATACACCACGGTGTCCGCGCGCTGCGCCGTTTCAATCGCGGTAGCCAGAGTTTCCTTGCTGCCGTGATCCACGCCATCGGAAAGAACAATCAGTGCCTTGCGGCCTTGCTGTTTGCTCATCAACTCGTCGGAAGCCAGGTAGATTCCGTCATACAGCAAAGTTCCTCCGCCCCTCCGCCGCGAACCTCGCCCGTCTCCACCGCCTCTGTTGCCGCCGTTACCACCGCTGCCACCACCACCGGAGTTGGAATCAAATTGCGGCGTCTGCAAAGCCTGCAATGCCGCTTGCAATTTCGGCCGCGACGAAGTGAACTCTTGCAGCAATTCCACTTCCCGGTCGAAGTGAATGACAAAATCCAGATCTTTCTCCGGCCGCAGCGAATGATCGAGAAAGCTGTAACTCGCGCTGCGTTCCTGCTCGAGAACGCGCCGCTGGCTCAAACTGGTATCCACTAATAGTCCGAGACGCAATGGCTGATCGCTTTCGCGCACAAAATAATTTATGTTTTGCGGGCGGCCGTCTTCTTCCACAACAAAATCGTCTTTGGCGAGATTGGAAATAATTTTTCCGTGCTTGTCGCGAACCGTCGCCAGCACGGTCACCGTTTTAACCTCAAGTGTGATTCTTGCCTGAGGCGGCTGCTGCGTCTGTCGGTTTTGCTGTGAATGGGTTTGCTGCGCGCGCAGGCTTGCGACGGACAGCAAAAGTGCAAACAAAATAATGCAGGCAATTTTTCTCATAGGGGCTCTCTATTATTTTCCCGAAAATTCGAGAACTAGTTCCAGGTTTTTTGAACAAAATCGGCAGAGAAACTGCCTGGTGTCATTCGAACCCGGGGCAGGTGGTGATTACCGAGAAACACTACGCGCCGTGGGGTACGGTCGCGACAGGAAGTCTCTTGAGTAGGTTGAAATGCAAGCGTCAAGAGAAAGCGCACCTCGGTATTCTCGGCTTGCAAAGTCCAGTGACACGATTGGCGACTATAACGGAGCGCCGGGCATTGGGCCGGGCGAACCGTTTAACATGCAGCTGGCCTTGAAGATTATCTTCTAGCGCACACGTTCTGGAGACGATGGGATGCTACCGGCGAGTGCTGAGCGCTGGCCGGTGGCGTTGCTGGAAGCGATGAGAGCACTGCGTGCGGATTCGGGCTGTGGCGCAGCAATTGGAATCGATCAAAGCAAAAATTTGGGATTGACAGCGGCTATAGCCAGGCGTAGTCTGCCGACAATTAGTGGCGACCAATTTGGCGTGTCCTGGCCACTTCCCGCAGGTAGAGTCGAAAAGTCGCGCAACTCTTGCCGGGCCGTTCCAGGAAGGCCTAGGTCCCCGCACTCGAAGATCCAACGAGCGCTAAAAAAGCAGAAACGCTCCCAGGGGATTTGTGTCTTCGATGCGGAAAACCACGCCGTTCTGCGCGGTGTAGCGCGATTCGAGAAGTTCCACGGTGCCTGCAATTCACACAGACTAAGAGGTGAGAAAAATGAAGCAATTGCTGGTCGCTGTTCTATTGGTTTTATTATTTGTGATGTCAGCCGATGCACAGACATTCCGGGGAGCAATCAACGGCACGGTGACGGACCCATCCGGAGCTGCGGTGCCCGGAGCAACGGTAAAGGCCACTGAAATTGCGACGAATATCGACCATACGATGGTTACCTCGACTGAAGGCCAATTTGCTTTTCAAGACGTGCCACGCGGCCTGTACAAAGTAACCGTTAGCGCGACGGGATTCCCGGCATACACCGTGGACAAGGTGGAAGTGGTCGTAGGACAGATCTATACCCTGTCCATTCAGTTGAAAATGGGGCAATCGACCACGACGATTGAGGTTTCTGCAGCCTCGGTTACGATGGATACAACCTCGCAGACCCAATCCATGACCATCACGGACGATATAGTTCAGAACCTTCCTTTGAATGGGCGCGACTTTACACAAATCATTGCGGTTCAACCTGGGTTTGGCGGCTATAACGTCGGTGGGTTTGGCTCGTTGAATGGAACCCGCCCGAATCAAATCAATTGGCAGATCGACGGCGTCGACAACAACGATTTTTGGCACAACATTCCCGCCGTGAATCAGGGTGGCGTTTCGGGAATCGCGGGCGTGGTGCTGCCGATGGACTCCATCGTCGAGTTCTCCTCACAGACACAATCGGGTCCCGAAGGTGGCAGGAACGCCGGTGGCACGGTGAACGTAGTCACGCGCGCGGGTACCAATGATCTACACGGTACGATTTACTACTACAACCGGAATGAGTTCTACGCCGCGCATACTCCCTTCCTTCCCGCAGGCACCAAGCCGCCTCCGCTGCGCAACGAAAACTATGGAGCTTCTATCGGCGGACCGATCCTGAAGGACAAACTGTTCTACTTCACGAATTACGAGAAGCAGGATTTCACCATCGGCTTGTCAGGTATCGCTACAGAACCGTCGGACGCCTGGGTCAGCCAAGCATCAGCGTTGCTGAATACCTTTGGCGTGACTGAAAGCGCCGCCTCCGCGACGGCGATCGGACCGAGCGGCTTTTGGCCGAGGTCCGGTCCGGGCTCGATTGCAGCTCTCCCAGCAACGCTCAAGAACTTTTTCAGTCCGATTGCCGAATTTGGTTACAGCTACAACGGCGTCGGACGCGTAGATTACGAAATTTCTAATAAGCACCACCTTTATTTGCGCGCCTATCTCGGGCAGGGCAATCAAGTTGCGCCTCTGGGTGGCAGCCCGGCGCTTGGTACCGCCAGTTCAAACCTCAAATACTACTTCGAAGTGGCGCCCATCCATGTTGGCAATTACTCTGGCGTGCTTAATTCGACGCTGACTTCGAAAATAACCAATCAGTTGCTATTCGGCGCTAACTACTTCAATCAAATCTTTCACGACAGCAACAATAGCTTCAACACAAAGGCTATGGGCCTCTTTCTTAGTCCCGACGCCGTCAATAAAGGTCAATACATTCTTGGCGCTCCAAACATTGCCATCACCGGATTTGAGCAGATTGGATTGACTCCGCCGGAAGGCCGCAGCGACCTGACGTGGCATATCACTGACATCGTTTCGCAGAATTTCGGTGCCCACACGCTGCGCTACGGATTGGAAGTCCGCGACGCTCATCTGAATGAGTTCTACCACCGTCGCGGGACTGGCAAATTCACCTTCGACGGGAAGCAGGGACCTTGGGCCGGCAGCGCGACATGTGCTAGTAACCCGACCCTCTGTGCTTTGGCTGATTTTCTCGCGGGCGATGTCGCGACTTCTACGATTGCCGTCGGGAATCCCGAACGCTGGGTAACCGTCAAGGCCTTCAACGCCTACGTTGCAGACAGTTGGAGGGTCAGTAAGAAGCTCACCCTCGACTTCGGACTGCGCTATGAGTATTTCGGACCGATGTCGAGCGATAAGAAAGATCTCGCCAACTTCGTTCCAGGTACTGGCTTCGTGACTCAGGGTGTAAACGGCGCTTCGCTTTACGACCCCGGCAAGAACCACTTCGCTCCTCGCCTTGGTTTTGCGTATCAGATCGGAGACAAAGCTGATCTGGTGGTGCGCGGTGGGTTCGGTGTTTTCTATGATCAGGTAAACCTGAATCCCTTCTTGGACTTCCGTCCGATCTATACCGCGCCTTCAGGAATTCAGGGTAATCCATTCGGTTCCGCCCCCGTCTCAACTTACGCTACCCCGTTGTGCGGTACGCTCGCTAACAAAAGTTACCAGTGGGATGCGGTGCAGCAAGCCGTTTGCCCCGCCGGATATTCCAACGCGGGCGTAGCCAACACGGCGGGCGGCATCTTCGCGGGGGTGCAGCCCTGCAGCGACCCCAACTGCGCTGCCGCGACCGATCCTAAAGGTCTGAGTGCTTATTCTGTCAGTAAGAATTTCCGCGTACCGTATTTCTATAACTACAACCTGCAGATTGAGAAGAGCTTCGGCAATGTGGGGGTCCTTCAGTTCGGTTACGTCGGTAGCCAGGGCCGCAAGCTGAACCTGGTTTCGAACATCAATCAGCCTATTGTAAACGGTGTTCCGGAACCGAATTTCAATTTACCGGACTCGACGAATCCGGGTCCCTTTCCTAATTTCGGCAACATCTTACAGCTCAATACCATTGGCACCTCTAATTACAATGCCCTGCAGACAACTTTCCGGACTCGATTCTGGCATGGCTTTTCGTCGCAGTTCGCTTACACGTGGTCCCACGCGCTGGACGACATCAGCCAGTATCGCGCAGTCGTTGTCGACAACACATACAATCCCAAGCTGGATTACGGGAACAGCGATTTCAATACGCGCCACCTGTTTACGATCGACATGACCTACGATGTCCCGAAGGCCAAGTGGGCGGAAGCTGCATGGTCTAAACGCCTCTTCAACGGCTGGCAGGTCAGCAGCATCGTGAACGTCCACTCCGGCCAGCCTTTTGACGAGGTGCGCTCTTATCTAAACCTAATTGCCGATCCCTTCAAGGGAGTAAGCCACAGCTTCAACTCGTCCTTGCCCGGCGTGCAGTGGGTGAATCCCGCGGCGTTTTGTGATCCGAACGCAGGTGATCCGGGCTGCACAGGGTCGCCTTACGGCAACATCGCCCGGAATAAGTTTGTGGGCCCGAGCTTCAAGGACCTGGATCTCTCCGTCATCAAGAACATTCCGATCAAAGAGCGGCTCACATTGCAACTTCGGGCGGATATGTTCAATGTCTTCAACCACATTAACTTTGCTTCCGGCGTGGGAACCGCCTCAGTCGGTGGCGCTCTGTCTCCGAACTTCAACACTTGCGCTGAGAGCCTGACGTTGCACCATTGCACGGTGGCTTCAGGATTCGGACAGGTCTCCGACACCATCGGGGATTTCAACGGCGCGCCCGGCCTAGGGCCAGGCGAGCAGTTCAATATGCAGTTGGCCGCTAAGCTGCGCTGGTAATCGGCTTGGCTTAACTTTTGAAGCAGCAATTCCGGATATGATGCTTCCGGTGGGTGCTGAGCGCTTGCCGGAAGCATTTTAATTTTCGATTTCCAGTTGCAGAGAGGAAATGATGGAAAGCGATTCACGATGTGCAATAAGTGCTGCTTCGCGAAGATCGTTTCTGCAGTTGGGAGCGGCCGGATCGGCGGCGGTAGCTATAGCTAGCTTCGGGAATTCTTGGTGAGTCATTTTTCGCTGCTTCCGCTCGTGCCGCCTCCCTTCCCCATGGTCCCTTTCCCAAGGATGCGGTGATCATTGACGCCAACGAAAATCCGCTGGGACCGTGCTCGGTTGCGCGCGAGGCGATCGCTGATATTACCAGCGATTCCGGGCGCTACAGTCTTTGGCTGACCGAGGATTTGGCCAAGCGTTTCGCCGAGCAGCAAGGGCTGAAGCCAGAATATGTACATGCATTCCCGTTCTGGCGAGCCATTGCACTTTTCGGTGCTGGCGTAGCCGGCACCTGCGCCGTGAGTTGATTCGCGCTTATGTACTGAGTGGAAAGCGCTGTCGTGCCCCAACAGGCGCTCGATAGCGAAGTGAACCCGGTGCCATTGAGAGTGATACCAAAGGCTGATCCGCCCGCTGTCGTAAATGCAGGGCGCACGGCGTGGCCAATCTTAGTGATACAGATTGTGATACAGAACGGAATGCGTTCGCCGCTTGTTTGTGATGCTTCTTCGATGGCTGCGCGGACGATTCGGGAGACGTCCACCCATAGCCGTCCCAAACTCCGATTGCTCTATTCGGGTGGCTTGGCTTTTTTTTCAGGCCCAGGAGTAGCCGTGCTTGGAAAGCGGTAGCGAACGGATACGCTGCCCGGTCGCGGCAAAAATTGCATTGCAAACGGTCGGCAGAACCGGCGGCAACGCAGGCTCGCCCAGGCCGGTCGGCGGATTGTCGGTCGGTATTAGGACCACTTCGGTTTCTGGCGGGACTTGCGGCATGCGAACCGGCGCATACGAATCGAAGTTGCTCTGCAGCGCGCGACCCTTGTCGATGGTGATTTCATAGGACATCAGCGAGCTCAGCCCTTCGATCACCGCACCCTGGCACTGATTTTCCGCGTTCAGCGGATTGATCACCTGGCTGCCCACATCGCCCACCACCCACACTTTGTTTACTTTCACTTTTTTGGCGGCGTCCACACGCACTTCCGCCACTTCCGCAAAGTAGCCGCGGTGCGAAAAGTAGCAGGCCGCGCCCATCGCCGTGCCCTCGGGCAATTTGCGCGCCCCCCAGTTGGATTCGCGAGCCACTCGTTCAAGAACACCGCGCATCCGCGCGGCATCGAAGTCCGGTTGCCCTTGCGCCGGCGAATTCGCCGAATTGGAAATACGCGGCGCGCCTAAGAGCTGCAGCTGAAACGCTACCGGATCTTTCCCAGCAGCGTGCGCGACCTCGTCCAGAAAGGACTGGAAGACAAACGCATACGCATTGCTGCCCGGAGCGCGCAACGCAAACGTCGGAACACCGCAAGGCATCAGCGTAGCGGCAAAAAGATAGTCCGGCACAAAGCTAGCGGGAAATTCTCCGGGACCGATACCCGCCGTCGGTGCGAACCGCTTGTCCTGTCCCAGGCTGACGAAGTGGTTGCGCCAAGCAGTCACTTTGCCGGAAGTATCGATGCCGGCCTTGAGGTAGTGAAAACCGATCGGGCGATAATGGTCGTGGTGGAAATCATCTTCGCGCGTCCACAGCAATTTCACCGGCACGCCAACTTCCTTGGCGATCGCGGCGGCTTCCAGCATGTAATCGTTGGTCAGGCGCCGGCCGAATCCTCCGCCGATGCGGCAAATGTGAATCGTGATGTCGCTCTCCGGCATTTTCAGCAGATCCGCCACTTGCGCGCGTCCGCGGGATGGTGTCTGGCTGGGCGACCAGAATTCCAATTTGCCGTCCTTGTAGTGCGCCAGGCAGTTCTGCGGCTCCAACGGCGCATGCGCGATGAACGGGTAGGAATAAGAGGCTACGACGACCTTGGCGGCGGATTGCAGCGCTTTGTCAGCGTTGCCATCGGCGCGGACCGCAAAACCCGGCGGCTGCTTGGAAAGTTCATCGGCTTTTTGTGCGAAGCCGGCGCTGCTCTGTTCCGCTGTTGAACCTTCGTTCCAGGTGACGCGCAGTTTTTTGCGGGCGGAGTTCGCCTGCCACCAGGTATCGGCCACCACCGCGATGCCACAATGCAGCCCTAGCAGCTCCTGCGTCCCGTCCACCACGAAGCAGTGGCGTACACCGGGCATGGTCTTGATTTCGTCTACGTTAGCCGAGGCAATCTTTCCGGCGAACACCGGACATTTCTCAAACACCGCGTATAGCATGCCGGGAACTTTAGTATCAATGCTGTAAACCTGTTTGCCACTGACGATTTTGGAATTGTCCACGCTGCGAATCGGTTTGCCGATAATTTTGTAGTCTTTCGGGTCCTTGGGCTTCACGGTTTGTGGATCGGGCGGCGCCATCGTGGCAACTTTGGCCGCGAGCTCGCCATAGCCGGTCGAACGGTTCGAAGCACCGTGCTTCACGCGGCCCGATGCCGTCGTGCACTCGCCGGCCGGGACCGACCAGTTCTGCGCCGCCGCGGTGACAAACATCTGGCGCACCGCGGCGCCGGCTTTGCGCAATGGATCCCAATTCGTGGGAGTCGACGTGCTGCCTCCGGCGCGCTGCGGACCAAACCTCGTTTCATCCAGATCGGCCTGTTCGATGCGGACATCTTTCCAGTCCACATCCAGCTCGTCGGCAAGAATCATAGGCAAATGAGTTTTCACGCCCTGACCGACTTCGGGATTTTTGGACATGATGGTCACGACGCCATCCGGCGCCACTCGAATAAACGCCGCCGCATCAAAAGCCGGCGGCGCGGCCGCACCGGATGGCGCTTGGGCCAGCGCCCTGGCCACTGCGGCCGGCTCCAGGTAACAGGAGATGAGGACGCCTCCACCTGCGATCGAACTGACTTTCAGAAAAGAGCGGCGATTCAATACAGCGGTTGGCATGCGGTACCTCGAGGAAAACCTCATTTTAACGCCAGGCCGCTTTCCGGTCATCTCAAACTTCAATCCGCGACGACCCGCCACACGGGCCAAATCAGGCAACTCCGCGCTCAGACGCCCGACTCTAAGCTGGCCTGCCCCGGCGAGAAATTACACCGCAAGTGGTGGGACACTGTGCGCGTCGAGGCGAAGATCGCCCGCTACCGCTGGCATGACAACAGTCACACATTTGCGTCGAGGCTCGTGCAGGCAGGAGTGCCGATTCTCACTGTGAACAAGCTAATGCGTCACGCCACACTGCAAATGACGATGCGTTACGCGCACCTTGCGCCGGAGAGTCTCCTGGAAGCCTTGGCGGTACTCGCGCGAAAGGTATCAAAAAGTGTTACAAGGAAAATCGCGGCCGATGCCCCACCCGCCGCAGTTCTCCAAACTGTGAACTAAGTGAAGTAACGGGGGCCGTCAAGCGGTGGCCCTTTTAGACAATCCTGTTCTACGGAAAACTGAACGAGCTACGCAGTTGCGGCCTTGCCGTACCCCTTTACGGCCTTCTCAATCCCAGGACCGGCGTTTGCGAGGTCTTTTGAATTCATGGCAGGTCGGACCGTTAGTTTCGCATTGAAGGCAAGGAACCACGGTTCGGCGATTGCGGGCAATTCTGACGAGTCCTTCATGTCGAAGAATATGTATCCGGTCCGCTCGCCGTTATCTTCGGAAAAGTAGGCCGCCTCGGGCTTCAAGTCATCGACGATGTGTTTAATTGTTGTTCCTAGGCTGCCGTTGCGAGCCGCTACGTTACCAGCCTCGACCGGGATTGAAACCTTGAGCATCATGCGCATATTTTTGCCCTCCTTCGAGCGCCGCGGATTATACACCTCGGTGCAGAACCGAGGAACATATTGGGGAAGGAGAGACCGGGCGAAACTGTTGCCGCCTCAATTTCCAACGATGAGCGGCAAGAGCGAAGCGGGCACAGGCAGCGCAGAATCTGAGTTGGAACGTAGGTCAAGCTGGAGCGGCGGCGCACTGTAAGCCGGAGGGCCGGATTGATTCACTGTTTGACCGATAGCCGGAGCAGCAGGGGCTTGTGGCAGCGCGCCCCCTTTTTGCCACGAGAAACAGAATTCAAACCAACCTCCGTTTGGAGAGACTCGGCGAATGGTTGCTGCCAGGCTACACGGTACAGCGGGATTCTCAGCCTTGCTGAAGAGTTTCTTGAGCCAGGTCCAGGAGCGCACCACCAGCGACCAAGCTACGACTGGGTGAAAAATCATACATAAACCTCAAAAACTATCAGGCTAGCGGTCAGTCCCGGGTTTACTACTTCGTTTCTGCCCTCAAGCGAAATCAGTGTAGCGCGGCGCGCAAAGACTGCGCTACTGTCGAAAGGTACAAACTGAGGACAGGGTCTGCCGCTGTACCTTTGTCTCGGTTTTCCCAAGGGCAACGTCTTCAAATCCTAAGCGGCATTTCGACTCCTCCGGGAGGCCTCAATTGGCGCGAGCATTCGCGTGACCAAATGAGGCGTAAGCCCCTGTGCACACGGGATTTGGGGCGGTTCGCGTGACAAAAGGAACTCTGTTCGGAAAGCGGACGCTTGCCATCCATCTCCACCTTTGCGGGTGTTCGCCGTACGTTCGCCCTGGCGTGGTATAATGCCCCTTCAGAGTGGCAGAAATAAATGCTGGACTGGCTTCTCAGTTACGGAACACTCGGTCTTGGTGCGCTCTTCTCGGTGGGCGCACTCTACAAAGAGTCAGAGGAATATGTCGCTAAAAAGAGCGGCAGGCCGTTGCTGCTGTTGATGTATTTCAGCACTCTTTTGATACTCATCGGGGGCATCGTCAAAACACACCAAACAAGAGTGCAATCCGAGGCGGATAAGCAGCAAGCCGCAAAAGACCGAAAACAGCTGGAAGACGACCGAGGACAAGCGAAGCAAGAACGTGCCATCAACGACGCTAAGCTAAATGATGCGAAGGATAGGCTACAGGGTCTCCAAGACAAGGTAGATAAGCTGCAAACCAAATCTGAAACGCAAGAACTATCGAAGCAACTCGCGGACGTAAAGCACGACCTCGCTGAAGCAGAATCAAAATTACAGCAACCGAAGGCGCACCTTGTCGCTACCTTCTCAACGACTGACTACGAAAAATTGCCCGTACATGAGACTACCGGAGAGCGAGTGCCGGAGGGTATCAAATTTAATTTTGGCGTTTTTAACGACTCTGACGTCGCTGGCGTTCGCGGTTCCGTTGTTTTGAAACTCTGCGCTGGATGCACCTCCGGAGGAGAGCCGGACGGTTTCACGAAGCCTCGGTGGAGTCCCGATGACGAGCGGTACAAAGACTTCGCACGAGTACAAGAGCACCAAGTAAGCCAAGACCTGAGGGCCACAGTCATACCGCCGATTGCTGCAACAGCATTCCAGGTCGGTGTTATGGTCAAATGCGAAGACTGTGTCCCGTCTAAATGGGATGTCTTGACGATAAAAATCCCTGCGATTGTGCCGCCTGATTTTAAGGCCACACCAAAGAAATCAAAAACTGCATAGCGCGCTTCGTCTCCGCTGGATGTGTGGGTACACATGCGTGGCAGGCGCACTTGCACTCTTTGCGGAGTGTCACTTCATCGCTCCTGCTCAATCATAACCTGGTCCAAACTTGATTCCGGAAACCGGACGGAGCAGAAACCAGCCCCGGACATTCTGCTAGAAATCCCGAACGGAATGAGCGACAGGACACCGGTTGCGGTCACTGTAGGCGGCGCTCGATGGCGTTAGCTGCGGCGGCGATTGCGCGGGGCGAACGTCCGCCGTTCCAGTCGGTCGCCAGGTCACGCGCTGCGAAGATGGCTGCGGCGATGATGATGGCTTGCTTTCGTGTTTGCGCATCCATGAATTTTCTCCGGCGAGGGAAGGGAGTTTCGCGGAGGAAGGGGATTTGATTATATCGAAGTGGAACCGGATGCCGTGGGACGAACGGTCGCTACTTAGAAGTCGTTAATGACAGGTCGTAAACTTTTGCTGCACCGGCAAGGCGCACAAAGTCCACATTGAGTCTTGACTCAGGATGCTGTTCCACAAAAACGTCATCGGCCTTTTCCAAAATCCTCAGGGTCGTATTGACGCCCAACTCATCCACCATAACCTTGGCTAGGATTTCATCCAATACAATCATGTCCCACCTGTACCCAACCAGAACGGGCGCTCCAACTTCAGACGCAAGGCGCACGCACTGTGCTCGGCCATCACTGAATTTGATGCGATGACACGATGAAAAGATTCAAAAGGTAGACACCAGAGACCCGACAAAAAGCGTGTGCAGAACTGGCACCTAATGATTGCGCGCGCGAAATGATGTCCGGAAAGCGGATTCCGGACCGCCAGCACGAAAACAAATCGCTCTAGCGCACAGGCTTCGGCCAGCTTCAGTAGGTTGCGGCGGCCTTCAACGTGGACGATAGATACCGTTCGCCTTTAGCAGGTGACGTACGCCCGCCGCAAGTAGTGCACCGGCGACCGCTGATGCACAGATAACAGACTTGCTGGCATCGAAGCCAAGCGCGATAGTCCCGCCTGCCACAAAGCCAAGTTCAGTCGAAAATGCCCAAACCATCTGCATTAGCTCGCTGATCCCTTACGCCGCGACCGTCGACAGACGGAGCAAACCGCGACGCGATGTGTGGGGAACGCGCCCAAAGTCTTGCTCTTGCCACATTCGGAGCACCGTCTCTTACCGCGAACAATCGGGTCAGGCGTTGCATACTCCTTCGGCTCGATACCGAGGTTGCGTACGTGAAAAGCAATCGTGCTGACACTCTTGTGCAGTTGACGCGCAATGGCGGCCTGAGTCATGCCCGAGGCGAGCATTTCCCGGATGCGCTTCCGCAATTCAGGTTTGGCAAGATGATGCGTGTCGGGCATGTCAGAAGTGTATCTCACGGTCGGCGGAAAAAAGATGTGGCGCGGAGTGCCGTTCGCAAAGCGGACACCCCACGCAACATGGAGTTATTCCGCCTCACTTTCGGCCTGAATCTTGCCGAGGATGTAATCCGCTGCCTTTTGCGCCGCTGATGCTGCAGTCACGATTAAGCGAGAATCGGCCTTGAGTCGCTCAATCCAGGTCCGGAGATACGCGGCAGAGTTTTCGATAGTGCGGTTTTCAATGCCAGTGACGCCGCAAAGCATCGCGGCACCCATTTCCGCAAGTAACTCTTCCCTGCTGTAGGATTCGGAGCCGAAGGACTGGACAGACTCGAATCCGTCGCGGCCAATCCTGCTCGCGTGCCCGGTCGAATGCGTTAGTTCGTGGAAAAACGTGGAGTAATACTCCTCGCTGGAACGGAACAAGCCGATTGATGGCATACCGACAACATCCCTGCCTGGCGCGTACCATGCTTTGTCGGATTGCTCCAGGCCAGGCCGATTCGGCATTTCGGCAACGATTCGCTCGCAATCCGCAATCCGGTTGTTGGTGCGGGCTTCCTGCAAGGCCGAGGCAGTCAAGTTAATGCCTTCCGTTTGCGAAAGATTGAAGACGTTCGAATAACGGAGCAAGAATGGCTTGGAGACTCGCGTCTGCCCGTCTCGCGTTGTGTATTCGCGCTCCTCGCCAATGTTCCAGTAAATGACCGGCGAAGACTCTTCCCCCCTTGCGAATCTTTCCGCCGAGCTTGTTCGCCTGATTGAACGTCAGCCAAAAACGCGACGGGTAGCCTTGAGACGCCAAGGTCAGGACGTTAAGCCCGCGGTACGGTTTCCGGGACATTAGATTGACCGGCAGTTTTGCCGACCACGGTTTGCGCCAGGGCGCTACGCCGGACTCCAATTGCTTGATAATCCGGTCGGTGATGATTTCGTAGACGTTCATGTTAGGCCGCTTTTCTGGCCGGACGGACAGCGCCTGACACCGTCTGGACTTTGATGTCCGCTTCCCGGACTGTCGCGAGGATTGCCTGTTCGATTGCTGCCTGCTCTTCCCTGCTCCGTTCGTTCCATATCATCGTCTTTCCCCTTTCTCGAATGGTTGCCTTACGCAATGGGTAAGAGCATTCGCTGTGCCATCATTCGATAATGCAACCATTCGAGTTACGCCAAGAAAGGCAGGCGGGAAGACCGAAGAGTGACGGAAAGCGTCAAACAATTTCCGTCAGGCGGACAAAGAGTGCCACCATTCTAGTAATGAGGCAGGACGGTGGAGCAAGGGCAACCGAAGTGTCCGGAAAGCGGAGTAAAATCCTTGGACACGAGTTAAAACGAGGCCGCCCCTTTTATTGACCCGGGCCGAACGGGGGGAGCGCATGAGCAAGAGACCGACGCCCGTTGCCTGATGCACCCATGTGGCGCACCGTCGTACAACGCAACGGATTCGCAGCACGCTAAATGCTGCTCTGGAGGCTTGAGGGATGGACTACCTAGAGTTCGCGGTAGGAGTCGCGATTATCCTGATGGCCGTATATCTTCGCTATTTTGCTGGCCTACAAACCGGATGGGAAATCGTGATGTTCTGGGGGTACTGGGTTGTTGGCCTATGCCTGATGAAGCACGCAAGACGGAAGAGAAAGAGTGATTCAAATTAGGACACCACCGAGCCTCGGTGTACGTCCGCAAAACGGACTGGCCGAAGGCTGGAAGTCACGGAGGCAACATGGCGCTATCGAATCCCGGACTGAAATACTCAGCCGACTACGACAAGCAGTGGGACAACGAGTTGGACGCCAAATTTCGCTATTGTCGAATCGTGGGTACAGACGGCGAAACGACGCGAAGGTTCTTCGGGAAAGCCGATAGGAGCCAAGCAGCCCGCCCACAGGCGAAGCAGGACACCGAACGTTGGTGCGAAATACATCTAAGCACCCTGCCCGACGAGGGCGAGGTCGTAACGATAGATTTGGACAACGTGCAGAAGATTTAGAAGCGAATGACCGGGCCTAACGAGCACCGGTCGGACCCATTTCAAACTGCCCCATTCCGTTGAACACCCGAACATTGTCTGGACGCCAGTTTCGGCAAATAACAGTCGGGCTTTTTCTCAACCCAGAATGACCTTAACTGTTGGGATGTCTGGGTCGATTCTTTGCAGTCGGAGTGCGTACTCCCTCGCTGTTTCTGAACGGCCACTTTCTTGAGCCGCGTAGATGATTTCAAGGTATACGTTCTCAAAACAATCTTCGTCCATATCGCCTAGGCTTGCTTCGACAGTAGCTATAGCTTCTTTGAAATTCCCTTCTCCGCGCAGCGACTGTGAAGTGTGAATCAAACCCTTAAATTCCGTGGAATCGAGTGTCATCATAATTGCCTGCCTTCTTCATAAGCTCGTGATAAGCCAAAGGTCCAAGTGAATCCGGAAAACGGATGGAGCGCAGTTTCTTACGCCGCGCCTCAATCACCGCATAAACATTGACAAAATGGTGCCCGGGGTGGGAGTCGAACCCACATGAGGAAAAATCCCCGGAGGATTTTAAGTCCTCAGCGTCTGCCATTCCGCCACCCGGGCACAGGCATATCTAAAACATAGCACAGTCGAAAGTTATTGCAGTCTCGTCGTAGGGTATTCAACGCAGGCAAGCATATCCAGGTTGGCTAAAGAACGCGCAGGGGCACATCCGATTCACGACGTTTATGAGGAGATGCGAATTCACCTACAGAAGCAAGCGAAGGAGCGTGGCGACTTCCAAAGAGCGCAAGCGTGCCCGCCTAACTTCAACGAGCCGCCATGTAATCTCCGCGCCGTCACAAGTTTATTGTGCCGTGCGAATCCAAGTGTATTATGCCGAGCCATTTGCAAGTCAATCGTGCCGTGGCGTAGCAAGTCTAAGCATGAGAATCCGCCCACGAAGTTGGGCGGCATCGGAGTCGGGCAGGCATCGCAGAAGCAGGCCGATGACCACCTCAAGGTTGCGGTTGATGGTTTCGAGTAGCTCGGTTTCGATGCCTGGTTCGGTACCGGCGAGTGGAACGTCGCGCGCAACGGGCCGCTCGCACCGGATTGTTCAGGAGCCAATCGGCGAAACAGATGGGCGCTTTGGATCGCTAAAGCAAGTACCGGAAGCAATTCGAGGGTTTCCTGTATGGGCGGGAAACGCGGCGCGATGATTCGATAAGGCTCAATTGGGGAGGGATTTCTTATGGAAAAATCGCGTAATATGCAGGTGCGTCTAGGGATTCTGGCAGCCGCAGTGCTGTGTTTTGGATTGGTGCCACCTGGAGCCCGGACTCTGTTCGGGCAGAATTCGCAGAACAGGGATGATGCGCGGAGAAACCAGGATGCCAGTGCGCAAGATCGGGATTCACAGGATCGGAGCACTGCGAATTCGGCGGGTGACGAGGGTACGGTCACACTTCCAAGCGGTTATGTGATTCCGGTGCGGCTGGCAGATGAGGTGAATTCGAGTCACGACAAGGCGGGAGACCTCTTTACCGGAACGGTTGATCCGTCCGTGCTGGTGAACGATCATGTGGTGATCCCGCGTGGCACTGAGGCACATATCCGCATGGTCGAAGACAAAAAGGGCGGCCACTTGCATGGGAAAGCCAAAGTGAGACTGGAATTGGTTAGCCTGATTATCAACGGCGAACGGCTGGGAGTTGATACGAACGCGCCAAGCAAAGAGAAAGGTTCGGGGTCGGCCAAGGCGTCCGCAGAGGCGAAAAGAGGTCCGCAAGGCGCGGGTGTGATGTCCGGCAATCCGGGCGCGGTGGCAGGACCGGTGATCGCGGCGTTTTCCGCGGCAAAAGTTGACGTGAAACCGGGGAGCCGCATTCAGTTCGCGCTGGAGTCGCCGTTCACGTTCGAACCGCCACCGCCTAGCGCGTTAGCACGGCGGCAACAGTAAATTAAAAGCGCGCAGTTGTGTGCGTGAGGTCGCGTCGGTCCTTTTTAAACTGTGCGTGAGCCATACGTAATTCTTAAGGGAACTCGGCAATCCGGAAATCTGCAAAACCTATGGCGAACAAAAAGCGAATATGATAATTTGCTGCCATGGCGATTCGATCCTGCCGAGTAACGATTCAAGACCTGCAAGGCATCACGCACACTGTGGAAGTGACGGCGACGACGTTGTACGAAGCGGTGGCACAGGGGCTGGCGGCGATTCGCGGCAATGAATGGGTGGCGGGGATCGCGCAGGGATTGAATGTGGTGAAGGTATCGGTGGCCGACGTGCGAGTGGAGCATGAAGTGAAGCTGATGGAATTTACGAAATGGCTGGAAAGGGATGGCGGGTCACCGCGCGAGAGCAGCGATCGCCACCGGATTCGTGCGATTTTGGGAATGCCTAGCTCGCAAGCCAAGCGGGCCGCAAGATAAAGCAGGCGGATCGAATTGCAAGGCTCGTGATACTAAACGGAAACGATAGGACTGGCGCGCCCTTGCGCTTTGCGAAGTGAACCTGTATATAACCCATACTCTTATATCCTTACTCTAAAGACTCTAAAGCCGGAAAATGGCGGCTTGACCCGCATAACCGAGCGGTTGGAGACCGATGGACAAGATTGTCATAAGCCCCAGTGAAATCACGGAGATAAAGGAAGGTCCGGACCTTCCGGCGCGGATCGAGCCGAAGCTGCCGCCGGCGATTCCGTGGTGGGCGCGTCTGTCGGTGGCCACCCTGGTCTTGCTCTTGCCGCTGTTGTGCCTGGCGACGATCATCATCCGGGTGGCGTTTCGCGGGCAGACGCCGCGGATTCGCTATGCCTGGACAGCCTTTCTTTCCACACTTTTGGTGATCAGCGGGTTTGTGACTTGCGCGGCTGGGGTGCTGCTGTTTTCCTTCGGGTCGGTGCCGGCGATTGTGGCGAATGGGCTTTCGGAGCTGGACGAACGAACGGACTTCCCTACCCTGCCTGCCGGCAAGGATTTGACTGGAGCGGATGCGTCGTCGGAGTTGAAGCCGCTGGTGGCGGTGATCGCACCGACGGCACAATCGTACTTCAGCAAGCGCGAAGTGCTTTCGAACAGCTACGGAGCGGGGCTTTTGCTGGACGTAAATGACCAGGGATATTTGTTTGCGACGGCACGGCACGTGATTGGATTGGGAAGCTGGTCGATTAAGGACAAACACCGCGCGATGATTTCGCTTTCTTCAGGAGTCTGGGCGGGCGCGGAGGTGGTCGCGCGGCACACGAATCTGGATTTGGTGCTGGTGTGGATGCCGCGACATTCCGGGGCAGGGGAGTTTGTGCAGCCGATTGCGACACCCAAAGAGGGCCAATCGATTTTTGTGATCGGGCATCCGGAAGGATTGAAGTACACGCTGAGCACGGGAATTATTTCGCGGATGGAAAACAGTACGCTGCAGATTTCCGCGCCGGTGAGTCCGGGAAACAGCGGCGGCCCGGTATATGACCAGCAGGGAAATTTGCTGGGGGTGGTGAGTTCGACGATGGACAAGAGCTACCAGCCGAACGCTGAGAATTTGAATTTTGCGGTGACGGCGCAGGCGTTTTTGAAAGAGAGCGGCTGGGAATTCGCTAAAGATGGGCGGGAGCGGCTAGAAGCGTATCTGAAGGCGTTGCAGGAGAAAACGAAGCAGTAGACGCCCGGGCAAGCCTGGCGTAACAGTGCTGCGCTACAAGAGACCCTGCAACACGAATTTATTTTACGGGGACCGATAAACGATGGCCACGATCAATGTGACGGTGTACGACTCGACGGAGAACAAAAGAGTGCCGGTGGAATTGCCGGATGACGCGCCGTGCAACAAGATTATCGTGGTGCTGATCCAGAAATTGCGACTGCCGACAAACGGGCCTGATGGCGCGCCGCTGAGTTACAAATTCCACCACAAGAATTCCGGGCGGCAGATCCAGGATTCGCAAACGCTTGCAGAAGCGGGCGTGAAGGATGGCGACATCCTGCGACTGCAGCCAGAAATCACGGCAGGCTGAGGATGACGCCGCCGGGTACGGTACGCATCGGCGAAGAGGAAGTGCATGAGGACCGGTACAGCCGGTTCCGGTTGATTCCGTGGTGGGATCAGAAAAAATTACAGTCGGCGCGGGTCCTGGTGGTGGGCGCGGGAGCGCTGGGCAACGAAATCCTGAAAAACCTGGTGCTGCTGGGATTCGAACGGATCGTCGTGGTGGATCTGGACCAGATTGAGGAGTCGAATCTTTCGCGCACGATTTTGTACCGCAGCGGTGATGTGGGTTCGTACAAAGCGGAGGCGGCGGCGAGAAGTGTTTTGGCGCTGGCGCCGAATGTGAAGGTGAAGCCGCTGGTTGCAAACGTCGTGCAGGACTGCGGATTGGGAATTTTTGCGTGGAGCGACGTGATTATCGCGGGGCTGGACAATCGCGAAGCGCGGCTGTGGATTAATCGTGGCGCATGGAAAATGAACCGGCCGTGGATTGATGGCGCGATCGAAGGAATCAACGGCGTGGCAAGAGTTTTCGTAGCGGGGGCTGCGCCGTGTTACGAGTGCACGCTGGGCGAGATGGACTGGAAGCTGCTGGAGCAGCGAATGTCCTGCAATTTGCTGCTGCGCGAAGCGAACACGGAAGGAAAGGTTGCGACGACGCCGACAATTTCCTCGGTGATTGCGGGGATTGAAGTGCAGGAAGCGGTGAAACTGCTGCACGGAATGCCGACGCTGGCGGGAAGCGGATTCGTGTTTGAAGGGCTGAATCACACTTCGTACAAGGTGGAGTACACGGCGAATCCGGACTGCATGAGCCATTTTACCTATGAAAGTGTGACGGAGTTGCCGCGAAGATCGAGTGACTGGACGCTGCAGGATTTTTGGCGATACGGCGCGCAGGAATTGGGCGCTGAGAATGTTGTGGTGGAGTTCAGCCGGGATATCGTGCACGAACTGGAATGTCCGCAATGCGAGACCAAGGAAGAAATTTTTGCACCGGTGGGGAGCATTCCGTATGAACGAGGACGGTGCCCGCGCGATGGCCAGATGCGCGTAGTGAAAACGATTCACGGATATGACGGGCGTGAGGATTTTGGAGAGCGCACACTGGATAAGTTGGGCTTACCGTTGTTTGATGTGTTCACGGTTCGAACGGCGGAACGGGAGAAGGCGTATTTGATGGCGGGCGACAAGAGCGCGGTGTTGGGAGATGAATTGTAAGCCGAGGCAGATTGTAGCCCGCAGAACAGAGATTCCTCGCTTCGCTCGGAATGACGGAACTAGTCATGCCGTATTTCATTGCCGTGGTAAAGATTGAGAGAAATGAGTAAACGGAAACCGGATCAGAGGCAACCGCGGGTGACGATTGAGGGCGAAGTGCTTCGCCAGATCCGGCAGCACGCGCGTTCGAACAGCAAGACGGAAGTTTGCGGCGTACTGATCGGGAAAGAAAACGGCAACGGATTGAGTATTAGCGCGCGCATTCCCGGGCTGAATGCAGCGCAAGCGGGAACTTATGTGACCTTCACGCAGGACACCTGGGAACATATTTACAAGATCAAGGACAAGGAATATCCCGAAGAACGGATTGTGGGCTGGTATCACTCGCATCCGGGGTTTGGCGTGTTTCTATCGGATCACGATACGTTCATTCACAAGAATTTTTTCTCGTCGGCGATGCAAGTGGCGTGGGTATACGACCCGCACAGCGATGAAGAGGGCTGCTTCGGCTGGGCGGGCGAGCGGCTGGAGCGGGTTTCGGAAATTCATGTGAAGGACGACAAAGGCGGCGAAGAAGCGGGCGAAACCGGCAAACCGGAACCGGTGGGCGGAATCGAAGAGGATGAGGAAACGGTTGCAGAAAACGGAGGCGCGGAAATCGGTCCGCCGACCTGGCTGAAATGGATGCTGACTGTCACCTCTTACGTTCTGTTGATGGCGATCGTATTCGTTGCGACGTGGATGTTCTTTCCGCGGCAGCAGATATTCTTTGTGGATCCGTTTAACCACACGGCAATCGAGGCGCCTCCGGGAACACGAATAAATTCTGATGGAACCTTGAGTGTGCCGCACAGGGATGGAGCAGATCAGCCGCCTCCCGAGAACACCGCTAGACCGACATCTCCAGCGCCCGAACCGCGACCAGCGCCAAATGCGCCCAAGACGAACGACGGGAAGGACCAAAATGTCCCCAGAAAATAAGGACAAGTCGATCAAGATTACGCTGGATGATCTGGCGAGTGTGTCGCTGCCAGACGCAAGCGCGCAGGTTCCAGCGGCGCAAACAACGGGGGGAGCAAAGGTTTACGGGTCAATCAGTGAAGCATCTGACCCGCAAACCCAGATTGCGGAGGAAAAAGGAAGCATTCTGTTGCAAGGGTGGTTTTACCTGGGGTTGGCGGGTCTGGTTGGAGCATTCCTGGGATGGGCGATCTGTGAACCGTGGTTTCTCGACGGGCCGGATCGCCGAGCTTGGCAAAGTTTTGTGCTGATTGCGTCGGTGGTGACGCTGCAATGCGTGGCGTATGCGATTGCAGAGAGCGTCGTCGAAAGATCGCCAAAGAAAGCCCTGATCCGGGGCGGGCTGGCCATTCCGCTGGGCGCGCTCCTGGGCGTGGTGATCAGCTTGTTCGCTGGCCTGGTATTCGTTATCTCGACAGGCATTGTGGGAGGAATGGGAGTACAGACGGCGCGTAACCCGGCCTTCTGGGTTGCGCGGGGAGTGGCCTGGATGGTGCTGGGCGTCGCCGCCGGCGCAACCTATGGAATTATTGGGATGTCGGGGAAAAAGGCGTCCTACGGGATTCTAGGCGGCATAATCGGCGCCGGCCTGGGAGGATTACTATTCGATCCGATCGCTCTGGCGACCAAAGGAGGCGCGGCAAGCCGTGGCGTTGGCTTTTCATTGCTCGGACTGGCGACCGGTGCGGCCATCGGCCTGGTAGAAAGCGCGCTGAAAGATCGCTGGCTGTATGTGACGGCCGGACCACTCGCAGGAAAACAATTTATTTTGTACAAGCCGCGCACGATCATGGGCAGCGACCAGAAGTGCGACATTTATCTTTTTAAGGACAGCAATATTGCGAAAGAGCACGCCATCGTTGATCTGGCGGGATCACGGATCATGTTGCGCGCGATTGGCGAAACTTACGTGAATGGCCAGCCAGTGCGGCAACAAGTGTTGATGAGCGGCGCGGTGGTGCAGATCGGGCGCTACGCGTTCCGTTATCAAGAAAGGCAGCGGAATTGAGTCCGATCTGCCCCTATTGCCGAAGCGAGGTGGGAGAAGCCGAGGGCGAACGCAAAGATTGCCCGGGTTGCGGCACGCCGCATCACGCGGACTGTTTCGCGGAGAATGGCGGCTGCACGGTGTTTGGCTGCGCCAATGCGCCTTCGGACGAGGCGAAGGTTACGGTCAGCGGAACAGACTTGATGGGAAATGTGGTGACGCGGCAAGCGCCGGTGCCCGCGCCAAGTCCGGTAATGCGTCCGGGAATTTCTTTAGGTTCAGGATATACCACGTTTCGCGCGCCTCGGATGAGCATGGAGCCGGCGGCACCTGAGACAGCGCCAAGTGGAAGCGGAGCGCTACCGCCGACCCCACCGCCGCCAATGGCCGGAACCGGGGTCGCGCCACCACCGCAAGCTGGGCCGGGACCGCAAGTGCAGCAGACGCCGAGTTCGCTGGCGCAGTACTATCCGGTTGCACAACCGAAGACGCGAGTGATATTTGTGCTGCTGGGAATTTTCCTGGGAGTTTTTGGGGCGCATAACTTTTATGCGGGATATGTGAAAAAAGGAGCGATTCAGCTTTGCGTGACGCTGCTGTCGTGCTTTTATGGTGCGGTGATCAGTTTGATTTGGGCGATTATTGAAATCTGCACGGTGAATAGGGATGCTGAGGGAAAGCAATTCGTGTAGCTGGGCGGATGTTGCCGGGTGAGTCCAAAGAGGAGCGACGGAATGAATTATTTCATTAAGCGCGAATTGAACGAGTACGGGCCGTATTCGTTGGCCGATTTGCAGAAGTATGTCGCATCCGGAAATATTTTGCTGACGGATTTGTGCAGAAGCGAAGGGCTGACGGATTGGGTGCCGGTTTCACAGGTAATCGGGAACATTCCTGTGCCTGCGGCGGCGCCGCAACCGGCGCCGGGAACGGTTTACGGAAGCACTACGGGCGCTGGCGTGAGTGCCGGTGCATACGGAGGGCAAGCCGGTTACAGTGCGCCGATCTCGCAGTATCCGCCACCGCCATCGTTGCATTGGGGAATTTTGGTCCTGATCGGCGTATTGACCTGCGGGCTCTTTGGTTGGGTGTGGGCATTCGTCGAAGCAGCCTGGGTGAAAAAAGTGGATCCCGAAAGCAAAGCCTTGCTGTACTACGGGATATCGGTGGGACTGCTGGTGTTGATGTTCGGAGCGGGCTTTGCCGAGGGGTTGGCAGGGCGGCCGGGCGCCGCATACAGCCCGATCTTCCTGATCTGCCGTTTGGCCGGTGGAATTATGTGGCTGGTGGCAGCGTTTAGCATGAGGACATCGATCGAGGACCACTTCAATTCGAAGGAGCCGATCGGATTGTCGTTGAACGGCGTGATGACATTCTTCTTCAGCGTTTATTATTTTCAGTACCACTTCACTCGTGTCAATGAGATGAAGCAGCGGCAGACAGGCTATCCGGGATGATTTCGACGCGGGCGGCCATGAATGGCGTCGCAGCGGCGGCATTGGCTGGCGCGACGCTGCTGTATCGCTTTCCGCCGCAGGAATATTCGTTTTATCCGCGATGCTCATTCTATGCGCTGACGCATCATTACTGTCCGGGATGCGGAGCGACTCGTGCGGTGGCGGAACTTCTGCATGGGCACGTTGCCGCGGCGCTGCATTTCAATGCGGCGGTGACGGTGCTACTGCCGGTGCTGCTCTGGTATTTTGCGAAAATGTATTGGACGGCGGTCCGAGAGAATCGTATCGAGTGGCCGCAAGTTCCGGAGTGGTCGTGGAGAGCCACAGTGGCGTTTGTTTTGATTTTTGCCGTGGTGCGTGACATCGCGCCGGCAATTTTTTGAGGAGTATCGAAAACCCAGTCATGTTATCGCCGCGCATTCGAAGACTGAAACTGGACTACGATCAGATGGTGCAGAAGTTTGCTGGCTGGCCGTTGATTCAAATTACCGGAACGGCGGGAATGCCGCCGGAAGTGTACCGTTTTGCGTACAACATCAAGGGATTGTTTGTGGCTTCGAACGGGGAGATTCAGGAGCGCGCGCAGCATCATCTGGAAGTGAATCTTTCGCTGGGCTACCCTAGGCGCGCACCGCAGTGCCGCATGTTGACGCCGGTGTTTCACCCTAACTTCGATGATTCGACGGTATGTATCGGCGATTTCTGGGCGGCTTCAGAAGGGCTGGACGACCTGATTATCCGGATCGGGCGCATGATCGCTTATCAGGAATACAATACGAAGAGTCCTCTGAACGGGCTTGCGGCGAAGTGGGCCGAACAGCACGCGCAGTTTTTTCCGGTGGATTCGCGAGACATTGCGCCGCCGCTGGAAAAAATTGCGTCGGCTGGCACGGCGGCGCCCGTTCCTCCAGTCCCTCTCGACCAAACCGTTCCTGATACGGGCGATCATGGCACGGGCGACGCGACTCCCAGCACGGCCAGTTCAACTTCATCCACAACGGCGAGCGATTTAGCGAGAACCCTTGAAGCGAATCGGTCGGGCGACTCAGAGCCGTGGACCGAGCGCATAAGCATCGAATAAGAACCTCTGCTTCGACATTTATAACCGACTTTTGTGACTTTCCGGAGAATTCTGCAATCGAACGCCAGTTGACGTAGAATTCCCTTAGCCGGAGCCTGCCCCCGGAGCATCTAAATCCTGTTTTTCCCCTGCGGGAGCCCTCCTGCCCGCACAGGAGCTATCGTGAGCCAGCAGAGCGCAGTGATGAGCAAGCAGAACATCGATCAGCTTTGCATCAACGCCATTCGAACCCTTTCGATTGATGCTGTACAGCAGGCTAATTCCGGCCATCCCGGCGCGCCAATGGGTCTGGCGCCGGTGGTGTACGAATTGTGGCAAAAATATTTGAAGTACGATCCGGCAAATCCGGTGTGGCCGAATCGCGACCGATTTGTCCTGTCCGCGGGGCATGCGTCAATGTTGTTGTACTCGACGCTGCACTTGACTGGCGTCCGCGCTTGCACACTGGAAGGAGAAGTTTTAAAGGAGCCAGCGATCTCGATGGACGAGATCAAACGCTTCCGGCAGCTGGATAGCAAAACGCCGGGTCATCCGGAGTCGCACATTACAAGCGGAGTCGAGACGACGACCGGGCCGCTGGGGCAAGGGGCCGGCAACAGCGTGGGCATGGCGATCACGAGCAAGTGGCTGGCAGCGAACTATAACCAGCCTGGTTTTGAAATTTTTGATTTCAAGACATATGCGGTATGCGGCGATGGCGACTTGATGGAAGGGGTCGCTTCGGAAGCGGCTTCGCTGGCTGGCCACCTGCGGCTTGGAAATCTTTGCTGGATTTACGACAACAATCACGTAACGCTGGACGGGCCGGCATCGTGGTCGTTCAGCGAAGATGTGATGACACGATTTTTGGGTTACGGATGGAACGTGACGCGCGTGGCCGATGCCAATGATTTGATGATGCTGGGGCGGGCATACGAAACTTTCCTTAAGACCACCAACCGGCCAACTTTAATCGTGGTGGATAGCCACATTGGATATGGTTCCCCGCACAAACAGGATTCCTATGAAGCACATGGCGAGCCACTGGGCGCCGAGGAAGTGAAATTAACGAAAGACAATTATGAATGGCCGGATGAAGCAAAATTTCTAGTTCCGGATGGCGTGTACCAGCATTTCAACGATGGCATCGGCAAGCGAGGCGGCGATGCGCACGCGCAGTGGGTAAAGCTGTGGGGAGACTACAGGGCCAAGTTTCCGGAATTGGCCAAGCAACTCGAATTGATACAGAAACGCGAGTTGCCCGAGGGATGGGACAAAAATTTGCCGGTGTTCCCAGCGGACGCGAAGGGTATGGCGTCACGCGAGAGTTCCGGCAAAACGGTGAACGCGCTGGCGAAGAATATTCCGTGGCTGATCGGCGGCTCGGCGGATTTGGCGAAGTCCAACAAGACCAACCTGGAATTTCCGGGCGCGGGCGATTTTCTTCCGGGAGAGTACAAGGGACGAAACCTGCATTACGGCGTTCGTGAACATGCCATGGGCGCGGCCATGAATGGAATGGTGCTGTCAAAGCTGCGACCGTTCGGCGGAACGTTTTTTAATTTCAGCGACTACGTGAAACCGGCAATTCGTCTTGGAGCTTTGATGGAGCAGCCGGTCATTTATGTGTTTACGCACGATTCGATTGGATTAGGAGAGGACGGGCCTACGCATCAGCCGATTGAACAATTGGCTGCGTTGCGTGCGATGCCGAATATTCTGGTGCTGCGTCCGGGCGACGCCAACGAAGTAGTCGAAGCCTGGAAGCTGGCTATCAGCCACATTCACGGGCCGACTGCGCTGGTGCTCTCACGGCAGGCTATGCCGACCCTGGACCGGACAAAATTCGCGGCTGCTTCTGGTGTGGCCAAAGGCGCCTATGTCTTGAGCGATGCTCCGGGCGGTAAGCCTGACTTAATCCTGATGGGCACCGGAAGCGAACTTTCGCTTTGTGTTGCCGCGCAGGAAAAGCTCGTTGCAGAAGGCGTAAAAGCTCGCGTGGTGAGCATCCCATCGTTTGAGTTATTTGAAAAACAGGATGCCGCGTACCAAGAAAGCGTGCTGCCGGCGCCTGTGACGGCGCGGGTTTCGGTGGAGATGGCGTCCACTTTTGGCTGGGATCGCTACGTTGGGCGCAAGGGAAAAATAGTCGGCATGCACAGCTTTGGGGCTTCTGCTCCGTTGAAGGACTTGCTCAAAAAGTTCGGCTTCACGGTTGAGAACGTGGTTGCGGCTGCAAAAGAAGCGATGGGAAAGTGAGCGGGCGATGAAAATCGTGATTGGGTCGGACCACGCGGGGTTCCAACTGAAGAACGCCATGGGTGACGTGCTGCGTGGGCTGGGGCACTCGGTGCTGGACGTTGGCGCGTTCAACGAAAATCCATCGGACTATCCGGATTTCGCGGAAGCCGTAGGCCGAGCGGTGTTGGATGGCAGGGCCGAGCGTGGCGTGCTGATTTGCGGGAGTGGCGTGGGCGCGAGTGTGGCGGCGAACAAGCTCATCGGGATTCGAGCCGCGGTTTGTCATGACGCGTACTCGGCGCACCAGGGCGTTGAGCACGATGACATGAACGTGCTGGTGCTGGGATCGCGAATCATCGGAGTGAAACTGGCCGAAGACCTGGTGAAGGCGTACCTGGGGGCTAATTTTACGAATGAGGAGCGGCACAAACGGCGCTTGGCTAAGATCGCTGCGTTAGAGCAGAAACGCGCTCTTTGAGCAATTTCTAGACAATTTGCTGTCACGGCTGTGTAACACCGGAATGAGCGCACAGGCTTAGAATAGAGTTTTGGGACCAGCCCATAGGAACCTGAGGAGAAAGACGATGACTACTACCACTCCGATGCCCAACGTAAACGCGGTGCAGGGCGGAAATCCATTGAAAGGCTTGCTGGCGTACGGACAATCTCCGTGGCTTGATTTCATCCGGCGAAATATTTTGCTGAACGGCGATCTGAAGAAAATGATTGATAACGACGGCTTGCGGGGCATGACATCCAATCCGGCGATTTTCGAGAAAGCAATTACCGCGGGAGACGATTACAACGACATTATTCATGCCCCGGACGCGAAGTCGTCTACAGCCATGGCGCTCTACGAAAAAATCGCCATCCGTGATGTTCAGGACGCCACGGACGTTTTCAAGACTGTGTACACGGAAAGCAAAGGCCGCGACGGCTATGTGAGCCTCGAAGTTTCCCCGTACCTGGCATTTGATACGCAAGGCACGATTAACGAAGCCAGACGGCTGTGGAAAGCCGTCGACCGCCCGAATGTCATGATCAAGATTCCCGCGACTCCGGAAGGCCTGCCTGCAATCCGTCAGGCGCTCGCGGAAGGTATCAACATCAACATCACCCTGCTGTTCGCGCAATCTGCGTACGAACAGGTTGCCGAAGCCTACATTGCGGCTCTTGAAGCACGCGCGGCCAAGGGCCAGGATGTTTCGCACATCGCCAGCGTCGCCAGCTTCTTTGTCAGCCGCATTGATTCGCTGGTGGACAGCAAGATCGATGCGATGGAAAAAAGCGAGGCGGACTCCGGCAAAAAGGCGCTTCTGGAATCGCTGCGCGGTAAGGTCGCCATCGCCAACGCGCGCCGGACCTACGCCAAGTACCAGGAACTGGTCGGCGGTCCGCGCTGGAAAGCACTGGCTGCCAAAGGCGCCCAGACGCAGCGTCTTCTGTGGGCAAGCACCAGCACCAAGAACCCGAAATATCGCGACGTGCTGTATGTCGAAGAATTGATCGGCGCCGACACCGTGGACACCATCCCCCCGGCGACTTTTGACGCCTTCCGCGACCACGGCAAACTGCGCAACAGCCTCACGGAAAACGTCGCCGGCGCGCACAAGACGATGTCCGACCTAGAAGCCGCAGGCATATCGATGAAGGAAGTCACGGACAAGTTGATTGCCGACGCCGTGAAACTCTTTCAGGACCCCTTCAAGCAACTGCTCGATACCATCGCAAAACATGCCGGGGTGCGAGCGTGAGCATAAATCGCCTGGCCTACAAGCTGCCAGAAGAGTTGAGCGCCGCGGTCGCCGCTTCGCTGGACGACTGGAAGAATAATAATAAAGTGGCGCGGCTGTGGCAGAAAGACGCCTCGTTGTGGAGCAGTAGCGACGAAAATAAATGGCTGGGCTGGCTGACGATCACAGAACAGCAACTTGCGAATCTTGGGACATTAAAGCAACTCGCGGTTGAAGTGAAAAAAGCAAAGTTAAAGCATGTGCTGCTGCTGGGCATGGGCGGATCGAGTTTGTGCCCGGAAGTGCTGCGCATGACATTCGGGAAAAACGCCGGCTTTCCCGAACTACACGTACTGGACTCGACCGACCCGACGCAAATCAAGGCCATCGAGAAGAAGCTGGATCTCAAAAAAACGCTTTGCATCGTATCCAGCAAGTCCGGCAGCACGCTTGAACCGAATATTTTCAAACAATATTTTTTCGAGCGCGTGAAAAAAGCGGTTGGCGAAAAACTGGTTGGCAGCCGGTTCATCGCGGTGACCGATCCCGGCTCGAAAATGCAGCAAGTGGCGGAGACCGACAAGTTCTGGAGGATTTTCGCCGGTGATCCAAGCATCGGCGGCCGCTATTCCGCCCTTTCGAATTTCGGCATGGTGCCGGGCGCGGCGATGGGGCTGGACCTGGGCAAATTCCTGAAGACTACGCAGGAGATGGCAAAAGCCTGCGGACCAAATTCGGCTGCGGACAGCAATCCAGGCGTGATCTTGGGTGCGATCATGGGCGTCGCCGCAAATCACGGCCGCGACAAGATTACAATCATCACTTCGCCAGGAATTTTTGATCTGGGTGCGTGGCTCGAACAACTGATCGCGGAATCCACTGGAAAAATCGGCAAGGGCATTATTCCGGTGGACCGCGAGAAACTCGCCAAGCCCGACGTTTATGGAAACGACAGGCTCTTCGCTTATTTGCGTTTGGCGAACAAGCCAAACAAGGCGCAGGACGAAGCGGTCGCGGCCATCGAAAAAGCCGGTCATCCTGTGGTTCGAATCGCTCTTCCGAACGTCTACGCACTCGGCCAGGAGTTTTTCCGCTGGGAAATCGCTACCGCGGTGGCCGGCTCGATCATTGGCATCGACGCGTTCAATCAGCCGGACGTGGAAGCCAGCAAAATTGAAACCAAGAAACTCACCAGCCAGTACGAAGCAACGGGCAGCCTTCCACCGGAATCGCCGTTTTTTGTTTCGAAGGATGCCAAACTGTTTGCCGACGACAAGAATGCGGCCGCGCTTTCCGGCAAAAAGACGCTCGGCGAAATATTGAAAACGCACCTTTCGCGCATCGGCGCCGGCGATTACTTCGCGGTTCTCGGCTACATTCCGATGAACGCGGAAAACGAAAAGGCATTGCAAGCCATCCGCATTTCCGTCCGCGACACAAAAAAAGTTGCGACATGCCTGGGCTTCGGCCCGCGCTTTCTACATTCCACGGGACAAGCCTATAAAGGCGGTCCAAACAGCGGCGTATTCCTGCAGATCACTTGCGACGATGCATCCGATCTCGCCGTGCCTGGACAGAAATACACTTTTGGCGTGGTAAAGGCTGCACAAGCGCGCGGAGATTTTGCCGTTTTGGCGGAACGCGGCCGCCGCGCGCTACGCGTGCATCTGGGCAAGAATCTCAAGTCGGGATTGAATGTGCTTGCGAAAGCAGTGTCACAGAGTTTGTAAGAACGTTTTCGCCGCGCGATTTTCTTTCCACAACTTGGTTTACAGGAGCAGACGGAATGCAACTCGGAATGATCGGTCTGGGACGGATGGGTGCCAACATGGTTCGGCGCCTGCAGAAAAATGGCCACACCTGCGTGGTGTACGACCGCAGCGCGGAAAGCGTGAAGCAACTTGCCGGAGAAGGTGCGACTGGAGCGAGCTCGCTCGATGATTTCGTACAAAAACTGCAGAAACCACGTGCGATCTGGCTGATGGTGCCGGCAGGCGTGGTGGATGCGTCAATCAAAGATTTGGTCCCGAAGCTAGATTCCGGCGACATCCTGATTGACGGCGGGAATTCCTATTACATCGACGATATTCGCCGCGCCAAGGAACTGCAGCCGAAAGGCATTCACTACGTTGACGTGGGAACCAGTGGCGGAGTGTGGGGACTCGACCGCGGCTATTGCCAGATGATTGGCGGCGAAAACGCTGTAGTGAAACACTTGGACCCTATTTTCAGAACGCTGGCGCCGGGCCGTGGCTCGATTGATCGCACACCGGGCCGCGAAAAAGCCGGCGGCACTTCTGAAGAAGGCTATCTGCACTGCGGACCAAACGGCGCCGGCCACTTCGTGAAAATGATTCACAACGGCATTGAGTACGGCTTGATGGCCGCGTATGCGGAAGGCTTTAACATTTTGAAGCATGCCAACGTCGGCAAGCAGCATCGCGAAACCGACGCGGAAACGACACCGCTACGCGAGCCTGACCACTATCAATACGATTTCAATCTTGCCGACGTCGCGGAAGTTTGGCGGCGCGGCAGCGTCGTCGCGTCATGGCTGCTCGACCTGACGGCTATTTCGTTCCTCGAGCAGCCCACGCTGGAACGTTTCTCCGGCCGGGTATCGGATTCCGGCGAGGGCCGCTGGACCGTTCTCGCGGCGATCGAGTCCACCACTCCGGCTCCGGTGCTCACCGCCTCGCTTTATCAGCGCTTCGTATCGCGCGGCGAAGACGATTTCGCCGGCAAAATTCTTTCCGCCATGCGCTTTCAGTTTGGCGGCCACCTCGAAAAGAAAGCCGGTCAGTAAACGCCAGCGGCAATTGCCGCGGCGAACTCTGCTTGGGAAAAAAGCATGCCCATACTGAAATCCAACGAAGTGCCGCAAAAAGCCTCGCCGTGCGTGATGGTGATTTATGGCGCCAGCGGCGATCTCACCAAGAGGAAACTCCTTCCCGCGCTGGCGAATCTCGCGCAAGAGGGTTTGCTTTCGCGGCAATTTGCGATCATCGGTTTCTCCTTTGACCAGATGACCACCGACGCGTTTCGGGAAAAACTTTCCGCTGAAATGAAGCAATTCGCGCCTGAATCGCTGACCGACGACTTGTGGAAGTGGTTCCTTGAACGCATTTATTACGTGCATGGCGATTTCAACGACTCCGCCGCGTATCAACGCCTGAAAGACCAGGTTGCTGCGGTGGAGAAGGAACACAACACCCAGGGCAATCGCTTCCACTACCTCGCGGTTGCGCCGGCTTTTTTCTCACCCATCGTTCGCAAACTCGGCGAAGCTGGCCTGACTAAAGAAGGCAACGGAAATTGGACGCGGGTCATCGTGGAAAAACCTTTTGGCCACGACCTGGAGTCCGCGATTCAATTGAACAAAGAACTGAAGGAAATTCTGAGCGAAAAACAGATCTATCGGATCGACCACTATCTGGGAAAAGAAACCGTTCAGAACGTGATGGTGTTTCGCTTCGCGAACAGCATCATCGAACCGCTGTGGAACCGCACCTACATCGATCACGTGCAGATTACTGCCGCCGAGACTGTCGGCGTGGAGCATCGTGGCGCGTTTTATGAAACCGCCGGCGCGCTGCGCGATATGGTACCGAATCATCTTTTCCAATTGCTGACCCTGACCGCAATGGAGCCGCCGATTTCCTTCGAAGCCGACGCGGTGCGTGACAAGCAAGCTGAAATTCTGCACGCCATTCAAATGCCCACACCGGAAGAAGTTCTGCAGAACATGGTGCGCGGCCAGTATGGCGAAGGCGTGATTGACGGGCAACCGGCGCCGGCATATCGCAGCGAACCGAATGTTTCGCTGACCTCGAACACGGAAACTTTCGTCGCGCTAAAACTAAAAATTGACAACTGGCGCTGGGGCGATGTTCCGTTTTATCTGCGCACGGGTAAACGGCTCGCCAAGCGTGTGACGGAAATCGCGATTAGTTTTCGCCGCACGCCGTTCATGTTGTTCCGCAAAACGCCGATTAAAGATCCGCGCACCAATCAACTAGTGATTCACATCCAGCCTGACGAGGGAATCTCGCTGCGTTTCGGAGCAAAAATTCCTGGCTCGATCATGAAGCTCGGCCTCGTGAACATGGATTTCGATTACGCTCGCGATTTCGGCACTTCGCACAGCACCGGTTATGAACGGTTGCTCTACGATTGCATGGTCGGCGATGCCACTCTGTTCCAGCGCGCAGATATGGTCGAAGCCGGCTGGAGCGTTATTCAGCCCCTGCTGGACGTCTGGAAAGCGCTGCCGGCCCGCGGGTTTCCGAATTATCCGGCAGGTTCATGGGGACCGAATGAAGCCGACGATTTGTTGGAGCGCGACGGCCGCGCGTGGCGCGACATTGAAATGGAAGAATTTGCCGCGAGAAACACTGCCGCAACTTCAATCAAAGAAGCTTAACGCACTCGGAGGATGCATTTGGTGGCGAATCGCAGCGTAGAGTTGTTTGCCAATGGAATGGAGATTGCGCGGCGCGCAGCTGATAACGTAGTGCGCATCGCGCGTGAAGCCGCGGCCGCGCGCGGCGTGTTCACCATAGCGCTTTCGGGCGGTTCGACTCCCAAAGTGCTTTACGCGCTGCTGGCTGAACATCCTGCGCTGCGCAATTCCCTTCCCTGGGATAAAATGAAGGTGTTCTTTGGAGACGAGCGGCACGTCGGGCCGGGTCACGCTGACAGCAATTTTCAGATGGCGTCGGACACAATGCTCTCGAAAGCACCGTTGCAACCAGGGCAGATTTTTCGCATCAAGGGCGAATATCCGGATACGGAGCAAGCCGCGGCTGAGTATGAAGCGACGATTGCTCACGAGTTCGGCTTGAAGGGCGGCGAGTTCCCCCGTTTTGACTTAGTTTTGTTGGGCATGGGCAGCGAGGGCCACACGCTGTCATTGTTTCCCGGAACGAAGGCGCTCCATGAGACACAGCGCATCGTAACGCGCAACTGGGTCGGCAAATTGTACACGGAGCGCGTGACGTTGACGGCGCCGGCGGCGAACAACGCGGCGAACATTATTTTCATGATCGCCGGCGCAGACAAGGCTTGCGCACTGAAGGCAGTACTCGAAGGCCCACATGAGCCAGACCAATTGCCCGCGCAGATGATTCAGCCGTCGAACGGAACACTATCGTGGCTGGTGGATCAATCAGCTGGATCGATGCTTTCGAAAGAAATTCTTAGGTAAACGGCGTTAACCAGGAGAAGCAAGCCATGGCTACAGCAACAACCAGTTCCATTCAAACCTATCTGGGCGCAAAAGCGGAATCGCTGCTCGGATTTAAGTCTCCGAAAATTTCCAAAGAGCGGCTGCACTTGCCCGGACCGGATTTCGTGGACCGCATCTGGTCCGTGTCTGACCGCAGCCCGCGTGTGCTGGCCAGCCTGCAGCGCATGTTCAACACTGGCAGATTGAGCGGTACCGGTTATCTTTCGATTTTGCCCGTGGATCAGGGCATCGAGCATTCCGCGGCCGCAAGCTTTGCGAAAAATCCGGACTACTTCGACGGAGAAAGTATCGTCAAGCTGGCCATCGAGGGACAGTGCAACGCGGTGGCTTCCACTCTGGGCGTACTGGGCTCGGTGGCTCGCAAATACGCGCATAAAATTCCATTCCTCATGAAGTTTAATCACAACGAACTGCTCACCTTTCCGAATAAGGCCGACCAAATATTCTTCGCCAGCGTGAAGCAAGCCTATGACATGGGCGCCGTGGCTGTCGGCGCTACGATTTATTTCGGTTCCGATCAGAGCGATCGCCAGATCACAGAGGTCAGCCACGCTTTCGCGCAAGCGCATGAACTGGGCATGGCCACGGTGCTGTGGTGCTACCTTCGCAACCCCGCCTTCAAGAAAGACAAGGATTATCATCTTTCCGCCGACCTCACCGGACAAGCCAACCATCTCGGCGTCACGATTCAAGCCGACATCATCAAGCAGAAGTTGCCGGAAAATAATGGCGGTTACGCTGCGCTCAACATGGGCGATTCCAGTTACGGAAAATTCGACAAGCGCATTTACACCGACCTAGCCAGCGATCATCCCATCGACCTCTGCCGCTATCAGGTGGCAAACTGCTATATGGGCCGCTCTGGGCTGATCAACAGCGGCGGTGCATCCGGCGCAAATGATTTTGAAGAGGCTGTGACAACAGCGGTCATCAACAAGCGTGCCGGCGGTACGGGCCTGATTTCCGGCCGCAAAGCGTTTCAGCGCCCGATGAAGGAAGGCGTGCAACTGCTCAACGCCATTCAGGACGTGTACTTGAGCCCAGAAGTCACTATCGCCTAACTTTGTTCTGTCTTTCGTAGTGCCGCAGTTCATTCCAGCAGCTTTTATTGAAACGGAGGCGACTGAGTCGCGCCCGTTTTCTGAAGGCGCCGCCTCTCGCCGAACTGCTCGCTGGTCTGAAGCCCACTTGCAACTGAAGAAACTCCTCTCAAGCTTTCGCACCGGGATCATGGGGACTGCACTAAGCTGAAAACGGCCCGGTATCCGTGGTCTCCAAGCGGCGGAGGAAAAACTAAGTGAAAGCACTCTTGGCCAGCGCGTTGGCGCTCGTACTTCTTGCGTGCGGCGCTAGCTTGGCCCAAAACACTGCCAGCGACGAAGGCGGCCGTGTGCTCGGATTGGAAAATGCCTGGAATCATGCGATCGAGTCCAAAGATACAAAGGCCTTGGACATGCTTCTCGCCAGCACCTTCATCGCGGTGGAAATTGACGGCAGCATTTCGTCGAAAAGCGAGTTTCTCGCCAGTATCAAAGATCCGGAATACAAACCATCCCAGGCCGTCAACGAACAGGTTAACGTCCAGGTCTATGGCGATGCGGCCATCGTGGTCGGCATCTTCCGCATCAAGGGCATCGAAAAAGGCAAACCTTACGTGCATCGTGAGCGCTTCACCGATACCTGGATCAAGCATGATCAGACGTGGCAATGCGTCGCCAGCCAGTCCACTTTAATCCCCGCCAAATAGCTGTCTTCGCAGCCGTCTTTACCTGCTGGGCTTTTCGGTAGCAGAGCCACTCCTGGCTGTGCGCGGTGTAGTCCTCGCTCCGCATGCAAGGTCCTCGGCTAAGCTTTGAGAGTCACGCCATTCTTCTTCCCGCAACACAATCCGTGCAACTATTTATCTTCAAGCGTATCTGTGAGAAATACGCGGACGGAGGGACAAATGGGCAGTCGTTTAAGCGGAAAAACCGCGGCAATTACCGGAGGCAGCCAGGGTATCGGTCTGGCCATCGCGCAGCGTTTTGCGGAAGAAGGAGCGGACATATCGTTCTGCTATCGTTCGAACCAGGCCGGGGCCGATGAAGTCGTAGCCAATATCCAAAAAACCGGGCGCAAAGTGGCCGGCTTTCAATACGACGTCAGCAACGTCAGCGATGGACAGAAATTTATCGCCGATACCGTCGCACAATTCGGCGGAATCGAGGTCCTTGTGAACAATGCCGGACTTGAGCGCCGCGCCGATTTTTGGGATGTGACGGAGTCGGATTTCGACGCGGTCATGAACGTGAACCTCAAAGGACTATTTTTCATTACCCAGGCGTTCGTCAAGAGTCGCATGGCGGTCCCGTCCGGAAACAAAAGGCCGGACGGAAAAATCATCAACATCAGCTCCGTTCACGAAGAACTTCCCTTCCCGCATTTTGCTTCTTATTGCGCCAGTAAGGGCGGCGTTAAAATGTTGACGCGCAACCTCTCCATCGAACTTGCCCCTTTCGGCATCACCATCAATTCCATCGCGCCCGGTGCCATCGAAACACCGATCAACAAGAATCTGCTGAACGATTCCGCAAGACTCAGCGCCCTGCTGGAAAATATTCCCCTAAAGCGCCTGGGTACGCCAGACGACATCGCAAACATGGCCGTTTTCTTGGCGTCGGAAGAATCCAACTACGTCACCGGCACGACCTTCTTCGTGGACGGCGGCCTCACCTGGAATTATCAGGAGCAATAGCCGCACTGGACACGGCGAAGGGCAAAGTGCTGACACAATGCCGGCCGCGTCTCAGGCATCAGGAATATCTGGGTTTCCTAGAGAGATCGAGAAGAACGTGCCGGAGGAATTGGACAGCCACACTACGCACAAACACCCGCGAGTAAAACGTTGGCTCGCAGTACGGCCGCGATTCCACGTGTACTTCACTCCGAAGCTATGCCTCGCGGCTCAATCAAGTGGAAATCTGGTTCAACCGGATTGACGCAGCAGGACAGCCAAAGTCCAGCGACTATGTGAACGTATTTCCGGGACGCCTGGGTCGCCATTAGCGCCGGCGGCAAATATTCTGACCTGCGGTTGGCGCTTGACGCGCGCCTACAATAATCTGCACTACCAGCCGCTATACGCTCTTGGTCATAAAGACAGAGCCTTACGCTCGCGTCAGCGTCGCCGCTCGCGCGACATCCAACAACTGCTTTGCGTTTTGCTTGGCATCACCGTGGCCAAACACCGCATTGCCCGCCACCAGCAATTCCGCTCCTGCGCGCACGATTTCCTCAACCGTATCCAAAGCCACGCCGCCGTCCACTTCGATGCGGAAATCCAAGCGCTTCTCTTCGCGAATTCGCGCCAGAGTCTGCATCTTCTTCAGCGAGTTGCGAATGAATTTCTGCCCGCCAAAACCCGGGTTCACCGACATGACCAGTACGTGATGCACGAGATCGAGCACATCGGTTAACGTTTCCACTGGCGTCGCCGGATTCAGCACTACGCCCGCTTTGCATCCGCGATCCATGATGTGGTGCAGTACGCGATCCAGATGCACGCAAGCTTCCTGATGCACCGAGATCCAGGTCGCGCCCGCTTCGGCAAACGCCGGGATCAGTTCGTCCGGATTCTCGATCATCAAGTGACAATCGAAAATCGTATCAGGCAGCGCCTTGCGCAGCGACGCAACTACCGGCGGGCCGATGGTAATATTCGGCACAAAATGCCCGTCCATGATGTCCACATGCAGCAGCGTGCCTCCGCCTTCGAGTGCTTGCTTGGCGTGCGCAGCCAGATTCGCAAAATTGGCGGACAGAATCGATGGCGCGAGTTCAATCATCCGTGGCAAAGCTTTTGCTCCTGGCTCTCACTTGGCGCTGCGCCGAATACTCGGACACAAAATGATTATACGCAGAACGGGGCGTTTACCGCGCATTTCCGGCGAGACTTGCCGTTGCCTCCGATTTCCATGGCAGCGGCATTCGCTTGCGGCTGCTTTCCTCGCACAACTCCAGTGTGTACATCAGCTGCAGCGCCTGGTCCGTCGTCACCGGCGGTCTCGCGTTTCCGAGAATTGCGTCGCGGACTTGGGCATAAAAATCGCGATAGTCTCCACGCAGAGTGGGTACTTTCTGGTGCGTGAGCTCGCCGCCACTCCACAGCGTCATCGTGCCCCAATTGTTTTGCGGCTCGACTCCCCAGTCGTCTCCGCCCACCGGTTTCCCCGCCCGCAGCAATGCTTCCTGTGGATCGAGCGCGTGTTTCACGTAAACGCCACGGGTTCCCTGCAAACGATAATGCGGCCGCGGGTCGGGAGCCAACATACTCTGCGCAAGAATCGCGCGCAGTGCGTCTCGGTAATAAAAGGTAAGGTCGAACGCATCCGAGGTACGGCTGTTTTCGCGTTCGATGCGAATGTCGGCAAGGAGGCTTTCCGGCGGACCGAATAGCTGCAGTGTCTGATCAATTAAATGCGGCGCAAGATCAAAAAATACTCCGCTGCCCGGCTTGGGCTCCTCTTTCCATGAATCTTCCCGCACCTGCGGACGGCAACGGTCAAACGCCGTTTCGAATCGGATGATTTTCCCCAGCGTTCCGCTCGCTACTAACTCTTGCACCGTGCGAAAGTCGCCGTCGCAGCGGCGCTCTTGATACACCGTAAGTACGCGATTATTCCGGCGGGCAGTCTCCACCAGTTCGCGCGCTTCCGCCAGCGTAGTTGTAAATGGCTTATCCACAACGACATGCCGGCCCGCTTCCAGGCATTTTTTCGCAAACGGAAAATGCGTCTCGTTCGGCGTAGAGATCGCAACCAGCGAAATGGACTTCATCGCCAGTAGCTCGTCCAGCCCGCGCACGAGCTTCGCGTCCGGATAAATTTCCTGCGCTTCATCTCCGCGCCGCTGAACGATGGCCGCCAGCCGCAGGCCCGGCACCGCGTGAATGATAGGCGCATGAAACGCGCGCCCGCCCAGTCCGAAACCGACTACAGCCGCATCAATCATTCGAATCCTCTCCTACTCGGTCATCAAGCAAGGCAAAAATCGCCTCGTCGAACGGCGCATTGCGTGAATTGTCCGGCTCCTGCAAAATGCCATGATGTCCTTAGAAAGGCAAACCCTTCCAGCCGAGAGAAGCTCTGCGCAAAATCTTATTTTCCTGTTGCTGTGCGGCGGCTTCATCGTTAACGGAATCATTATCACCTTCATCGGACCCATCCTTCCGATCTTTATCGCGAAGTGGAAACTCGACGACACCCACGCGGGAATGTTTTTCATTACCCAGTTCGTCGGTTCGTTCGTGGGAGTTCTCGGCTCCAGCGCCTTGATTTCCGCGCGGGGATTCAAGCCGGCCATCACTATCGGCCTCACCATGATGGGGATCGGCTTCGCTTTGTGGAGCGCGCCATCATATTTCTTCGCGCTTGGTGCCAGCGCGTTTTTTGGCATTGGCTACGGACTTTCCACGCCGGGCACAAATCTTTGGGTTGCGGAAACCTACGGAGACCGCCGCGCTTCCGCCCTTAACGTCATGAACCTGGCCTGGGGCGTTGGCGCAATCCTGTGTTCACCACTGGCGAAGATTTCCATCAGGACCGGTCATGTTTCGCTTCTGCTTTATGTCGTTGGCGCGTTTTGCTGCCTGCTTGCCATGATGCTGCTGCGCGCTCCTTTTGTTCACTCAATCCACGATACCGAATCGTCGGAAAGCCAGAGCGGCCTGTCCGGCGCAGGCCTAGCAATCGCGGTCATGCTCGGAATACTTTTTTTCATCTACGTGGGAACGGAAAATGGCATTTCCGGCTGGGCCGCCGCGCATGCCAAGCGCTCTTTGACCTGGAGCACCGACACTTGGGCTCTAGCGCCGATGTTTTTCTTTGGCGGATTGTTGGGAGGACGCGCCGCCGGCGCTGCAATCCTTCGACGGTTGAAAGAAACTACGGTGGCCGTCGGCGGACTATTCCTGGCTGCTTGCGGCACTATTATTTTTTCCTTCGCTACATCGCGACTCACGCTTTTCGGCGGAGTATTTCTTGCTGGCCTCGGACTCTCGAGTCTCTATCCCATTTTTATCGCGTGGCTCTCTAAATGGTTTGGTGCGCGCGCGCGTAAGGTGGGCGGCGTTCTCTTCGCATTGGCTGCGCTCGGCGGAGCATCCCTGCCGCCGCTCGTCGGCGTGGTATCGCGTTACGCTGGCAGCCTTCGCATCGGACTCTTCGTACCGCTCGCGGGCTGCGCGGTCATGCTGGCTGTCGTCGCCTTACTTCGCCCCAACTCCCGCGCTTGAAATTGCAGGCGCCGCCTCGCGCGCATCCGCAATTTTCTTTGGCGGCTGTGTCATCTCCATCGCCCAAATTGACGCCGGCCGCATGTACATCGAGGCGCGATAATTCCCCGTAATGTCCCAGGCCTCCGGCGTCCGGAACCAGTAGCCCTTGGTTTCATAACTCACGTGATAAATTCCCCACGCCGTTTGATACGCTTCTTTTTTCATCCCTTCGCCGAGCATAAATCCCGCCAGCGCCAGCGTCGTGCCCGTCCACACTTCCTGTACTTGCTCGTTCGTCTTGATGAGCGTGCCGTCCGCCGCGATGCCATTCACGGCGCCCATTTCGCCGTTGGCGAATTTCATCACGTTGTTGTCGTAAATGCTTTTCAGCGCCCTGCTGCGCATTTCGCGTGGCACAATGTCGCCCAGCCCGCTCAAGTCCGCGTACCATTGACCCGCAAGCTGGTCGGCCTGAATGTTGTCCTTGTATTCGCTCTCGGTGTCGTAG
>Ga0210406_10000677_pt1 | contig 45611 bp, 32 predicted proteins | sample IncBWC30MmetaG_FD_155454 | JGI IMG/M metagenome (GOLD analysis project Ga0210406, IMG submission 155454) | Forest soil microbial communities from Barre Woods Harvard Forest LTER site, Petersham, Massachusetts, United States - Inc-BW-C-30-M | ecosystem: Environmental > Terrestrial > Soil >...
TTCCGCACCGCTTACGCCATGCCGCCATGACCCGGCCAACCGTGCGCACCCCACCTCGTGATCCCAACGACCGCCAGCAAACCGCCTACAGTTCATTGTCCGATGCAGACTTATGGGGAAAGATCAGGACCAAATCCGGCCATGGAGAGCCCTGGTTGTGTCGGTGATCTACGGCACCTGCTTTGGCTGCGGCGAAATGCTGAGCCGGCCAGCCGTGCCTCTGAGCCGGGGGCAAAAAAAGGCCGGCACCCCGGGAGGGATGCCGGCCTCGTCTGTTGGGGCAGGACGGTTAGAAGTCGTCCATGCCGTCCATGCCGCCGCCATGCGGCATTGACGGCATCGGCTTCTTTTCGGGCTTTTCGGCGACCATCGCCTCGGTCGTGACGAGCAGGCCGGCCACCGAGGCGGCGTTCTGCAATGCCAGCCGCACCACCTTGGTGGGGTCGATGATGCCGGCCTTGATCATGTCGACATACTCGCCGGTCTGCGCGTCGAAGCCCTGGTTGGGGTCGTTCGAGTCGAGCAATTTGCCGACCACGACCGATCCCTCGGTCCCGGAGTTCTCGGCGACCTGTCGCACCGGCGATTGCAACGCGCGCCGGACGATGTCGATCCCGACCCGCTGGTCGTTGTTCTCGGGGGTCAACCCGTCGAGCGCCTTGGCGGCATAGAGGAGGGCGACGCCGCCGCCCGGGACGATGCCTTCCTCAACCGCCGCCCGCGTCGCATGGGTGGCGTCGTCGACCCGGTCCTTTCTTTCCTTGACCTCGATCTCGGTCGAACCACCGACGCGGATCACCGCGACGCCGCCGGCGAGCTTGGCCAGCCGCTCCTGCAGTTTCTCGCGGTCGTAATCCGAGGTCGTCTCCTCGATCTGCTGGCGGATCTGGGTGCAGCGCCCCTGGATGTCGTTCTTCTGGCCGGCGCCGTCGATGATCGTCGTGTTCTCTTTCTCGACGCGGATGCGCTTGGCCTTGCCCAGCATGTCGAGCGTGACGTTTTCGAGCTTGATCCCGAGATCCTCGCTGATCACCTGGCCACCGGTCAGGATCGCCATGTCCTCGAGCATCGCCTTGCGGCGATCACCAAAACCCGGCGCCTTGACGGCAGCCACCTTGAGGCCGCCGCGCAATTTGTTGACGACGAGGGTGGCCAAAGCCTCGCCTTCGACGTCCTCGGCGACGATCAGCAAGGGCTTGCCCGATTGGACGACCGATTCGAGCAGCGGCAGCAGCGACTGCAGGCTCGACAGTTTCTTCTCGCTGAGCAGGATGTAAGGCTCGTCGAGCTCGGCGACCATCTTCTCGGCGTTGGTCACGAAATAGGGGCTGACATAGCCGCGGTCAAACTGCATGCCCTCGACGACGTCGAGCTCGGTCTCGAGCGATTTGGCCTCCTCGACCGTGATCACGCCCTCGTTGCCGACCTTCTGCATCGCCTCGGCGATCATCCGGCCGATTTCTCGGTCATTATTGGCGGAGATTGTGCCGACCTGGGCGATCTCGTCATTGGTCGACACCTTCCTCGAGCGCTTCTCGATCTCCTTGACCACCGCGCCGACCGCTCGGTCGATGCCGCGCTTCAGATCCATCGGGTTCATGCCCGCGGCCACCGCCTTGGTGCCCTCGCGCACGATCGTCTGAGCCAGCACGGTCGCGGTCGTTGTGCCGTCGCCGGCGGCGTCGCTCGTCTTCGATGCGACCTCGCGCACCATCTGGGCGCCCATGTTCTCGAACTTGTCGGCGAGCTCGATCTCCTTGGCGACGGTGACCCCGTCCTTGCTGATGCGCGGGGCGCCGAAGGATTTGTCGAGGACGACGTTACGGCCCTTCGGGCCCAAGGTCACCCTGACCGCGTTCGCAAGAATGTCGACGCCGCGCAGCATCCGCTCGCGTGCATCGGCATGAAACCGAATTTCCTTTGCCGCCATGATCTCCTCCTCTCACGCGGCCTGTTCGACCACGCCCATGATGTCGCTTTCCTTCATGACGACGAGATCCTCGCCGTCGATCTTGATCTCGGTGCCCGACCATTTCCCGAACAGGATGCGGTCGCCAACCTTGACGTCGAGCGGATGCAACGTGCCGTCATCGCCGCGCGCACCGGGTCCGGCGGCGATCACCTCGCCTTCCATCGGCTTTTCCTTGGCGGTATCGGGAATGATGATGCCGCCTTTTGTCTTTTCCTCCTCCTCGATGCGGCGGACCAGAACACGATCCTGCAACGGCTTAAATTTCATGGGTCCCTCCATTAAAATGGTAAATCCCAGGCGCCAGTTTAGCACTCGGCGCGCGAGAGTGCCAACAAAATAGACGACGGCGCGCGCGCTTTCAAGCCTTCCCGAGGCCCGCGGTAAATTCCCCTTGACGCAGCGCGATCGACGTCCTAGATCGGTTTTGTCGTCAACCTAGAGGGAGGTGTTCAGTCGACATGACGCCACCCGGAAAGACCGAGTTGCCGACCGCTTGGCATCGGCAACCGAGTTTAAAGTCCAAGATTTAGCTCGGTTTCGAACCCGAGCGCGAAGGACAGCTTCGCGACAGTGACCCCCGCCTGACGCCCTAAGCGTGCGGGGGTCTTCGCATGTTTAGGCGGTTATTGCCGTGCGCCGAACCCGCCCGTCGCCTGCGGTCGACCTTGACCAACCTCCGCACCCCTATCGGCGAGCAGCATCGAGCAGAACGGCCCGGTGAGGACGCGGGTCAGATCGACCACGCGCAATCCCGATAGTGGCATGCGACGCCCTCCCCGCTCGGCGGGATTGCTTCGTCGCTCCGCTTCTCGCAATGACAGAGGTGCATTGTCGTTGCGAGTGAAGCGAATTTCGGTCCGCCCGCTTAGGGTGTCCTGGTCAGCTAAAACTTGATGCGAAGGCCAGCGGAAACGATTTGATAGGCGGTGTTGCCGGTCGGCGCCACGGCGTCGTAGTCGGCATAGAGATAGACATTGTCTTGGGCCTGCATCGTCACCCCGGCGCCGGCCGTCAGCATATTCTTCGACGGCTTTACCCCTTGGACCGGGAAGTTGGCTCCGGTCACCGTAGCCACTGTTACCAGCCGGCTGTTGCTCAGTGCCTCGCGCGTGTATCCCAGCCGGACCTCCGGCGTAATGATGCTTCCCTGATCGGTGGCAAAGCTTCGCCATGAGGAGGTGGCGAAATAGGGCTGAAGGCTGTCGGTGCCGCGTCCTCGGTTGGACAGGTTGAAGCCGTTTGCTCCGGTTTCGGCGAAGCTGCTCTCGAACAGATTGACGAACTGGACGCCGGCGCGTGGCGTCACCCTCACGCCGCCGATGTCGAGCGGCAGGCTCGCCTGCGCCGCAGCGGTAACTTCCTGCCCACCATGGCCTTCCTGCGCCGTTCCGATGCCCACCAACGGCCGCGCCGTGGTAATCCAATCATGGGCAAACCCTGTCGTCGCGCTCAATACGGTTGGCCCCAGCCGAGTACCGCCATAGAACGCAACCCTGGCCGTGTCCATATCGCCGCTGCTCGGCGCGTGCTCGGACAGCCCCGTATGGCCGTATCCTGCCGCCGCACCGGCCCATGTTTCATCTCCGACGGGCTGATCGATCCCGGCCAGAAAACCGCCACTGCGCGCGGCGAAACCGGGCGCGGCAGTGCTGCCGTTAAGTGAGACGAAATTGCCGCTGCCCCAGAACCGGCCGCCATATCGCGCCATCGTCTCAGGCAAGGCTGCCGCAACAGCATCCATCGCAGTAGCGGAGCCGGACAATGCCGTCTGCGACTTGCCCGGCGGGGTGAGCCGCGTGACCGATGGGAGACTGGTGGTGCCCGACCGACCAGAACCCCAGCGATCGAGCAGCATCCGGCTGGCCCATTGGGCGTTAAGGATCGCCGTCGTTGTAACAGCAGAAAACACCGTGTCGTTGGTCGGCGCAACAACCACTGTTTCGCTCGGCGTGAGGGCTTCGCCGCCGGCGACTGGGCCGAGGACCAAATCGACGGATTGGGGGCCGACCGAAACGGACTGGGTCAATCCTGGCGTCGGCACAGTTCCGGTCACGGTGGAGAAGCCGCCGGTGACCCCGCCGGACAGTACCGCAGTCGTTGCGGACAGCAGCGTATAGGTGCGAGCGCTATAGACCCCGGGCTCGTAGGCGAGCACAAGCGTCCCAGCGAGACTGGCAGTGCCGCCGCCGAAAAAAGGCAGGGTCCTGACGTTTAGCTGCGACGAGGACACCGGGCTTACCTGCATCACCAGGGTGCCGCTGGCGTTCTGGACGAAATTTCCGATCAAGGTTCTGACGCCGCTGATCTGCAACCGGGCATTGTTGGTCAATCCGACGCCGTTAATACCGCCGGAAACGTAAACATCGTTGCCGAGCACCAGCGTCCCGCTGCGCACGTTGACCGCACCGACGCTGATGTCACCATTGGTGGTGAAGCTGCCGGCGCCAAGATCGAAATTGATCAGCCCGCCCCGACCCTGACTGGACCCGGCCGCGCCGCTAGCCGGTGTCCGATCGAGAATTGACCCGTTGATCGTACCACCTGTCACGGTCAACACGGTTTGCAGCCCAGACAATAATATTGTTCCGTCGATCGTCCCAGCCGATTGGGTGATCGTCCCTCGCGAGACTGGGTTGCCGAACGTCATGTAGTTCAGCGCGGTACCTGCTCCGCCTATGATTGTGCCGCTGTTTATGAGGTTTAGATTATTATTCGGGTTCCCACTTACTATAATCGCAGTTCCTTGGGCCGATGTGATCGAGCCACTGTTTGTCAGTGTCGTGCTCGACCCCGCGGGGCCGTTGATCAGAAAGGCCTCGGGTCTGAGGGTCGTCACCGTGCCGGAATTGGTGACCGCCGCATTGCTGCTCGACACGGTATAGGCAGGGCCGCTTGTCCCAGTCGAAAGCATAACCCCGCTTGCAATCGTCCCGGTCGCTCCGGTCAGGATCTGCGGCGTGGTGCAGACGCCGGGTGTGGTGAGCACGCCGTTGCCGGTGGCGCAATCGGCGTGCACCACCGAGGATGCGAGAGCTGCAAGAAGGCAGAGCGTAACGGCGAGGACGGGGCTAGCATAAGCGTCACGCGGTGCTGAAATCGGCATCGGGGGTCCCCCGTCCGCGAGTTCTCGGCCTCTTCCTTTTAACGATAACGAGAATTTGTTGTCCTTGCGAGCGCAGCGAAGCAATCTTGGGCCGTACATATCACCTTTGGTGAAACTGCTTCGTCCCCCCGAACACCCGGGGAGCGGACGTCCGGGGTCCTCGCAGTGACAAGCTCGTTACGTGAACTCACACTCGACGACATCGAAGCGCTGGCGGTCGGCGCCTGGATCCTCGGCACCGGCGGCGGGGGGAGTCCTTATCTCGGGCTCCTCAACATGCGCCGGCTCTATGCCGAGGGGCACCGGGTCGAGCTGATGTCGCCGCTCGAGCTGGCCGACGATGCCTGGGTCGCGGTCGTCTCGAACATGGGGGCGCCGCTGATCGGTCAGGAGCGGCTCGCCGATAGCCGCAACATCGCCCGTGCCGTCGAGATTCAGCAGGCGTTGCTGAGCGCGAAATTCCGCGCCGTCATGTCGCTCGAGATCGGCGGCGGCAACGGCATCCAGCCGTTGATGGCGGCGGCCCATCTCGGGCTCCCGGTGGTCGACGCCGACACGATGGGACGCGCCTATCCCGAGGCGCAGATGACGAGTGTCGCGGTCGGCGATCTGCGCCCCTACCCTTGCGTGCTCTATGACCCGCGCGGCATCGAGGCGGTCGTGACCAAGGTGCCGAGCTGGAAGTGGATGGAGCGGGTCAGCCGCAAGATTTGCGTCGAAATGGGCTCGATCGCCTCGACCTGCAAAGCGCCGCGCACCGGGCTTGAGGTCAAGGAGTGGGGCATCCCCTTCACGGTGACCAAAGCGATCGGCATCGGTCACCGGGTGCGCACCGCGCAGCGCCGTCACGAGGATCCGGTCGCCGCTATCCTCGACGAGGGGAAGGGACTGCTCCTCTTTCGCGGCAAGGTGGTCGATATCGCCCGCCGCACGACTGAGGGGTTTCTGCGCGGCCGTGCGGTGATCGACGGGCTCGACGAGGATCGCGGCTCGCGGCTCGAGATCGCGTTTCAGAACGAGTGGGTGGTGGCATGGCGCGACGAGGCGCCGCTCGCCATGTCGCCCGATCTGATCTGCGTCCTCGACACCGTTTCGGGCGAGGCCTTCGGCACCGAGACGATCGGCTATGGCCGGCGCGTGTCGGTGATTGCCCTCCCCGCCCCGCCGGTCTTTCTGACACGAAAGGGGCTCGAGCATGTCGGGCCGCGCGCCTTCGGCTACGACCTCGACTTTCGCTCGGTGTTTCCTGAGAGCGCCTAGGGATGCGACGCATCGGCATCGATGTCGGCGGCACCAACACCGATGCGGTGCTGCTCGAAGACGGGCACCTCGTGCACGCGGTCAAGACCCCGACGACGGCGGATGTCACCGCCGGCATCGTGGCCGCACTTTCGCAGCTCGCCCGCCATCCCGAAGTCGGCCGCGGCATGATCGATGGCGTCGTGATCGGCACGACGCATTTCGTCAACGCCGTCGTCCAGCGGCGCGATCTTTCGCGGGTCGCGGCGGTGCGCATCGGGCTGCCGGCGAGCGCTTCGCTGCCGCCGTTCTGCGACTGGCCGGAGGATCTCGCCCATTCGGTGCGCGGCGAGGTGTTCATGCTCGAAGGCGGCCACGATTACGACGGCCGGCCGATCGTGCCGTTCGACGAGATCGGCATGCGTCGCGCGGCGCGGCGCATCCGCGAATGCCGCATCGGCGCGGTCGCCGTCGCCGCGATCTTCGCGCCACTCGACCCGTTCTGCGAGGAGCGCGCGCGGGCGATCCTCAGTGAAGAATGTCCCGATGCCGCGGTCACCCTGTCCCACGACTTGGGACGCATCGGTCTCTTGGAGCGCGAGAACGCCGCCCTCCTCAACGCCGCCCTTGTCGATCTGGCGCGGGTCACGATCGCGGGCTTCACCGCGGCGATCACGGCGAGCGGCATTACCGCGCCGCTCTATATTACCCAGAACGACGGGACGGTGATGTCGGCCGATCTCGCCGCCGCACTGCCGGTGACAAGCTTTGCCTCGGGTGCGACCAACTCGATGCGCGGTGCCGCCTTCCTCTCGGGGCTGGCTGACGCGATGGTCATCGATGTCGGCGGCACCTCGACCGATATCGGCCAGCTCCGCCGTGGCTTTCCGCGCGAAGCCAACTCGGTCGTCGAGGTGGGCGGTGTGCGCACCCTCTTCCGCATGCCGGATTTGTTGTCGATCGGGCTCGGCGGCGGCAGCATCGTCGAACGCGACCCCCTCACCGTCGGCCCCAAGAGTGTCGGCTACCGCCTGAGCCGCGAGGCGCTCGTCTTCGGCGGCAACACCTTGACCGCGACCGATGTGGCGGTTGCCGCCGGTCTCGTTGAAATCGGCGATAGGAGGGCCGTCGCCGATCTGCCGAAAGACCTCGTGGCCGCTGTCCTCGCCGCGGCACGACAGAAGATCGAGGATTCGGTCGATCGCATGAAGACCGAAGCCGGCGATCTGCCGTTGATCGCGGTCGGCGGCGGCGCCTTTCTGGTACCCGACCGGGTCGCCGGGATCTCGCAGGTGATCCGGGTGCCGCACGGCGACTGCGCCAACGCCGTCGGTGCCGCGATCGCGCAAATCAGCGGCGAGACCGACCAGTTCTACCGCGACCTTCCTCGCGCCGAGGCGATCGCCTTGGCCGAAGCCCAGGCACAGGAGCGCGCCATCGCCGCCGGCGCCGACCGCGCCAGTCTACAGACAGTCGACGTCGAGGACATGCCGCTCGCGTATTTGCCGGGCAACGCCCTGCGCGTCCGGGTGCGGGTTGCGGGCGAGATGGCCTCGTCGGGCCCGGCTCAGCCGGCGACCTTGCCCACTACATTGTAGACGGCGATCGCCTGGCTGAGGCCCTTGAGAGCGAGGTTGCCGACCTCCTCCAAGGAAACGATCCCTTCGACCGCGGCGGCGACCCGCTTGCTGAGCAGGATCTGGCCGTCCTGCGCCTCGGCGCAAAGCCGCGCGGCGAGATTGGTGACGGTGCCGATCGCGGTGTAGTCGACGCGCTCCTCGAAGCCGATCCGCCCGAGCGTGGCGTAGCCCTGGGCGACGCCGATGCCAAAGCCGATCGCGAAACCGCGCCGGCGCCATCCCGACATCAGCTCGCCGACCGCCTCACGCATCGCGACCGCCATGCGTACCGCCCTCTCGGCAGGATCGGGGCAGGGCAGCGGGTCGTTGAAATAGACCATCAGCCCGTCGCCCGAGAAATGATCGAGCGTGCCCTCGAACCGGTTGACCAGCGGTCCGAGTGCGGCATGGAACTCGCGCAACACCGCCCAGACTTCCTCGGGCTCGCCGGTCTCGGCGAACGCGGTGTAGCCGCGCAGATCGCAAAACACGACGACGATGTCGCGGCGATGGCTTTCGAGAATGCCTTCATCGCCGCTCGAAACGATCATTTCGGCGAGCTGCGGGGCGAGAAAGCGTTTGAGGCGCCCGATCTTTTCGAGCTCGTCGAGCTGTGCTGCAACGCGCTCCTCCAAGGTCCGATTCCAAGAAGCGAGCTCGGCCGCCTGCTGCTGCACGGTGTCGTGCAATGCCTTGATGCGCAGCATCGCCCGCACGCGCGCCGACAAAGCGGCGTGATCGACGGGCTTGGTCAGATAGTCGTCGCCGCCGCTCTCCAGACCTTCGATGACGTCCTTCGTGTCGGCCTTGGCGGTGACCAGGATAACCGGGATGAACGGCAGCGACGGATCGGCTTTGAGCCGCTTGACGGTCTCGATGCCGTCGAGCCTCGGCATCATCACATCGAGCAGGACAAGGTCCGGCAAGAGCTCACGGATCTTCTCGAGCGCCTCGATGCCGTCCCCCGCCGTCGCCACCGCGTAGCCCTGGGCCTCGAGCCGCATCTGCAGGATGTCGACATTGTCCGCAACGTCGTCGACGACGAGGACCAGCGGCGGATCACGCATCACTCCCCCCAAAAAAACACTTTAACGCAGTGGTCGCAGAGGATCCGCGGTGGACGCCGGGGATCAGAGTGCATTGAGCATCGATCGTCACCCTCGCGAAAGCGGGGGTCCAGGGGCAATCGCTGAGACCCTGGCAATCCTGGATTCCCGCTTTCGCGTCGCTTTCGCGGGAACGACGGTGAGATGTCACCCCCTGCGTCCACTGCGAAACCTCGGCGTCCTCCGCGTTAAAGCGCTGTTTTATTAGTCCGGGAGGAATTCGCGGACTTTGGCGAGGAGCTGGCGGGGGCTGAAGGGCTTGGCGACGTAGCCGTCGCAGCCCGCCTCGCGCGTCTTGGCCTCGTCGCCCGAGAGCGCATAGGAGGTGACGGCGATGATCGGCACCCCGGCGAGTTCGGGGATCGCGCGGATCCGGCGGGTCGCCTCGTAGCCGTCGATAACCGGAAGCTGGATATCCATCAGGATCAGGTCCGGGTGCTGGCTCTGCGCCATCGCCACCCCTTCGGCACCGTCCATCGCCTCGATCAGCTCGTAACCCACACTCGACAGCAGATCGCGGATGATCTGGCGATTGTCCTCGGTGTCCTCGATGACCAGGATGCGCTTGCTCATTCGGTCGCCTCCATCAAAAACACTTTAACGCAGAGGACGCAAAGGGCGCGCGGTGGACGCAGAAGATTAAAGACCATTGACCATCCTCGCGATGCCGTCGCGCATGTGCGCGACATGAAAATTCAGCAAATAACCGAGCTTGAATCCACCAAGCCGTAAATAACTCAGCAGCTGGGCGCGATGGACCGGAAGGATCGCCTCTACAGCCTTAAGCTCGACCACGACTCGCTCACAAACAAGGAGATCAACTCGGTAACCATTATCGATGATTAACTCTTCGTAACGAAGAGGTATCAATACCTGCCGCTGCACCGACAGACCCTGGTTTTCCAATTCGTACAGCAGGCACGTTTCATAGGCGCTTTCGAGGAGCCCAGGTCCAACCGCACCATGGACTTTCATAGCCGATGCGATGACGGCTGTTCCAACCTCGTTCTCGGTCACACCCTGCGCCCTCTGCGACGCCTCAGCATCCTCTGCGTTAAAGCGTTGTTGATTTGCGATTCCAGCCTTAGGCCGCCTCCATCATTTCATCGACATGGACCGGCAATACGACGCGGAAGGTCGAGCCCTGGCCCAACGCGGACTCGACCGCGATCGTCCCGCCCTGCATCTCGACCATGCGCTTGGAGATCGCCAGACCCAGCCCGGTGCCGCCCTTCTGGCGGGTGTTCGAATTGTCGATCTGCTGGAACTCGCCAAAAATCCGGTCCTGATCGGCGTCGGGAATGCCGGGCCCGGTATCGCGCACCTCGAGCACGAACTGGCCGCGATCGGCCGAGCCGCGGATCTCGACCTCACCCTCGTCGGTGAACTTGATCGCGTTGCCGACGAGGTTCAGCAGCACCTGCGAGAGCCGGCGCGCATCGCCGTGACCTTTCGGCATATCCTCTTGCAGCGCGGCGCTGAACTTCAGCCCCTTCCCGGTCGCGAGCGGCTCGGTTGCGGTGACGACCGAGCGCACTACCTCGGGCAGGCTATAATCCTCGAGCGTCAGGGTCAGCTGGCCCGCCTCGATCTTGGCGAGATCGAGCACGTCATTGATCAACGCCAAGAGATGCCGGCCGTTGTTCTGGATGCGCTCGAGCACACCCTTCGGGCGGTCCGGCAATACCCCGTAGATGCCGTCGACCAGCAGTTCGGCATAGCCGAGGATCGCGTTCAGCGGGGTTCTGAGCTCGTGGCTCATATTGGCGAGGAACTGCGATTTGTGCTGGCTGGCGAGTGCGAGTTGCTCGCTCTTGTCGGCGATCTCGCGGAACATCCGCGCGTTCTGGATCGCTAATACCGACTGGCTCGCCAGGGTCTGCATCAGCCGCACCGTCTCAGGCGGGAATTCGCCCATCTCTTGCCGCATCAGAAGGAGTGCTCCGAGAATACGCTCGGCACCGACCAGCGGAACGATCAGCGCCGAGTGAAACCCGGCGGCGAGGGTAAGGTCGCGCAACGGGTTGCTCGCCCGCTGCGCGGTATCGGCGAGCTGAACCGGCATGCGGCGCGCCACTGCCTCACCCATTGCGGTCTCGGTCTCGGCAAGACGCAGATCCCCGATCGAACGCGTGAGCGCATCATCCCACCCGACCGCCTCGACCAGCCGGAATGCGCGCTCTGCCCGGCTGTAGCGAAAGATCGCCCCGGCGTTCGCCCAGGTCAGCCCGAGCGAGGAGGTGAGGATCGTCGAGAGGACGGAGCGCAGATCGAGCGTCGAGCTGACCGCCTGCCCGACCTCGCTCAGCATCTTCAGCTCTTCGACCGAGCGCCCCAGCTCGGCGGTGCGGGCACGCAGTTCGTTGAACAGCCGGGCATTCTCGATCGCGATCACCGCCTGGTCGGCAAAAGTCGAGACCAATGCGATCTCTTTTTCGCTGAAGGGCTCGACCCGCGAGCGGGAAAGAGTGATGACACCGGTAACTGTGTCGCTGCGGAAAAGCGGTACCCCCAGCATCGTGCGCGTTTGGCCGAGCTCCTGCGATTTCGCCGCCGTGTATTCCGGATCGGTCTGGGCATCCTCGAGGTGAACGACACGACGCTCAATCGCCACTCGACCGGTTACCGTGCCACGTCCAGGCAGCGTCGGATTGCGCAAATGGTGCTCATTGAATTCTGGCGGGAAGCCGACCGAAGCCGCCATATGGTATTGGCCGTCTTGCAACTGGAAGATCAAGCCATTGTCAGCTAAGCAGATACGAGTGGCTGTCTCGACCAGTGTTTCGAGCACCGGCCGCAGTTCCGCGCCTGAGTGGCTGATCACTTTCAGCACGTCGCTGGTCGCAGTCTGATATTCGAGCGACTCCTGAAGATCGAGCGTGCGCTGCCGCAATTCGGTGATCAGCCGCACATTCTCCATCGCAATCACCGCCTGGGCGGCGAAGCTTTGTAGCAGCGCGATCTGCTTGTCGGAAAATGGGCGGGCTTCCTGACGGTAAATAACGAAATCCCCGAGAAATGCGTCGTCCTTGCGCAGAGGGACGGCGAGCAAGGTGCGACCACCACCGAGCTCAACAAGGGCCCGGCGGATTGGGTCTCCTAACTGGTAGGCCTTCTCCGCCACGATATCTGGAATATGTACCACTGGCTCCCCCCGCAGCAGACGGCCATGCGCGCTGTCAGGACCGACCTGATGCGGAGCTCGCGTCAAGAACTCTGCAAATACCGATGGTACATTGTGAAGCGCGGCTGCGTGGACACAGGTGCCGTCATACGTCCATAGGGTTCCAAATGCGGCCTCGCATAAACGCATCGCCTTGTCGAGCATCGCGTCGAACACCGGCGCGAGGTCGCCGGGCGAGCTGTTGATGACCTGCAGCACCTCGGCGGTCGCAGTCTGCTGGTCGAGCGCCTCGCGCGTCTCTGTGATCAGCCGCGCATTCTCCATGGCGATCACCGCCTGCGCGGCAAAATTCTGCAGCAGCGCAATCTGCTTGTCAGAGAACGGACGCACTTGCTGGCGGTAGACGGAGAAGATACCGAGCAGAGCATCGTCCTTGCGTAGCGGTACAAGGAGAAGGGTTCGCGCGCCGGCAAGCTCAACCGTGGCGACGCGCAACCTGTCACGCGACTGGTAGGCGTCTCCGGCTCTAATATCCGCTATGTGGACGAGGCGTTCCCCGCGCAGCACGCGGCCGAGTCCGGTCTCCGGACCGGGACGCAACGGCTCGCGTGCGAAATCCGCGAATGCGCCTGGGACGCCGCGCATTGCAACGGCGTTAAGACGCTCGCCATCATAGGTCCATAAGACGCCGAAAGCGGCCTCACCCAACCGAGTCGCCTTTTCGAGCATTGCCTCGAACACTGGCGCCAGGTCGCCGGGCGAGCTGTTGATGACCTGCAATACCTCGGCGGTGGCGGTCTGCTGCTCCAAGGCCTCGCGCGTCTCGGTGATCAGCCGCGCGTTCTCCATTGCGATGACCGCCTGCGCCGCGAAGTTCTGCAGCAGCGCAATCTGCTTGTCGGAGAACGGGCGGACTTCCTGGCGGTAGATAGCGAAGGCGCCGAGCAAGGCGTCATCCTTGCGCAGCGGCACGGCCAGGGTGCTGCGCGCGCCGCCGAGCTCGACGAGGGCACGCCCCGCGGGGCCTCTGTACGCGGCTTCATTCGCCACATCCTCGGAATGGACGAAGGGTTCACCGCGCACGATTCGAGAGAGCGCCGCACCCGGATCCGGGCGCACTGGCGCATCTAGAGTGTCCGCGAATACGGCTGGTACACCGCGCAGCGCGACCGCGTGAAAGCATTCGCCGTCGTAGGTGAACAGCGTTCCGAACGCCGCTTCGGAGAGGCGCGTCGCCTTGTCGAGCATTGCGTCGAACACCGGCGCGAGATCGCCGGGCGAGCTGTTGATGACCCCCAATACCTCGGCGGTCGCGGTTTGCTGCTCCAGAGCTTCGCGCGTCTCGGTGATCAGCCGCGCATTCTCCATCGCGATCACCGCCTGCGCCGCGAAATTCTCCAACAGCGCGATCTGCTTGTCGGAAAACGGCCGTACCTCCTTACGGCTCGCGGCAATATAACCTAGCAGAGTGCCGTCCTTGCGGAGCGCCACATAAAGGACAGTTCGGATACCGGCAAGCTCGAAGCCCCGTCGCGCGGTCGGATCGTCGACCTCAGCGACATCGGCGATATGAGCGAGGTCCTCGCCGTCTGCAAGCTTTGCCTGGGGGCTGTTCGGGGAAGGCCGGAATCCATCACGCAGCAGTTCGGCAAAAGCTTCCGGCAGACCGCGGGTCGTGGTGGCGCGGAAAATTTCGCCATCGAACATCACCAGGGCGCCCTGGGCGGCGCCGCATAGCGTATGAGCCTTCTCCAATATCGCATCGAACACCGGCGCCAGATCGCCGGGCGAACTGTTGATGACCCCCAATACCTCGGCGGTCGCGGTCTGCTGCTCGAGCGCTTCGCGCGTCTCGGTGATCAGCCGCGCATTCTCCATCGCGATCACCGCCTGCGCGGCGAAATTCTGCAGCAGCGCGATCTGCTTGTCCGAGAACGGCCGCACTTCCTGGCGGTAGACAGTAATTATACCCAGGAGCGCGTCGTCTTTGTGCAGCGCCACCGTAATTGCGCCGCGGATGCCGCTGGCCGCTGCCATCTCTCTGAAACCCGCGGACGCCCGATAACCCTCGTCGTTCTGCGCATCGGTGATGTGGACAACCCGTTCGCCCGCTTGGATTCGTCCGAGCAAGGAAGCGTCACGGTCCGGCCGGATGGGACCACGCTGCCGGACCCAATCGCAAAATTGCGGGTCGCCGTGTACGGCACCAAAATGAAAGCGCTCACCATCCCAGGTTCGGAGACTGCCAAAGGGCGCCTCGCACAGCCGCGTTGCCTTCTCCAGCATCGCATCGAACACGGGCGCGAGGTCGCCGGGCGAGCTGTTGATGACCCCCAACACCTCGGCGGTCGCGGTCTGCTGCTCCAATGCCTCGCGCGTCTCGGTGATGAGCCGCGCGTTTTCCATTGCGATCACCGCCTGCGCGGCGAAATTTTCCAGCAGCGCGATCTCTTTATCGGAGAAGGGCCGCACCTCGCAGCGGGCCGAGGAGATCAGGCCCAACAACGCATCGTCTCTGCGAAGCGGCACAAACAGCACCGTGCGGATTCCTGCGAGTTCGGCGGCGCTCTGAAAGACCGGATGGTCGATTTCCGCGCAATCGGCAATCTGGACAAAGCGCCTGCCCTCAATCAGCCCCAGGCTTGCCGGTGAGTCAGCAGCGCGGTACCCATACCTCAGAATGTCGGCGAATGCGTCGGACACGCCGTGAGTGGCTACGGCACGAAGGCTTACGCCGTCGTAGAGCTGCAGGCTGCCGTGCGCGACGTCGCAGAGGCCATGCGCTTTCTCCAATATTGCATCGAAAACCGGCGCGAGGTCGCCGGGCGAGCTGTTGATGACCCCCAATACCTCAGCGGTTGCGGTCTGCTGCTCCAAGGCCTCGCGCGTCTCGGTGATCAGCCGCGCGTTCTCCATTGCGATCACCGCCTGCGCGGCGAAGTTCTGCAATAGCGCGATCTGCTTGTCGGAGAACGGCCGTACCTCCTGGCGCAAAGCGGTAATGATGCCCAGCAATGTCCCGTCCTTCCGAAGCGGGACCATAAGCATCGTTCGAACGCCGCTGGCCTCGTTAAGGCGCTGAATCTCCGCCGGCGCGTTGCGGAGGTAGACTTCGTCGACGCGGATGTCGGCAAGATGGACGATCGTCTCGCCGCGTATGAGTCGCGCCGGCGGACTCCCGTCGGGCGCCCGCGCGGAACCGAGCTGCCGCCAAGCTCCGACGAAATTTGATTCCCCGCGGGCCGAGACAACGCGGAGCCCCTCTCCGTCTCGAACCAGCAACCCGCCGAGCGTCGCGCCGCAAAGCGTGTGCGCCTTCTCCAATATCGTATCGAACACCGGAGCGAGGTCGCCGGGTGAGCTGTTGATGACCCCCAGCACCTCGGCCGTCGCGGTCTGCTGGTCGAGCGACTCGGTGAGCTCGGCGGTGCGGTCCTCGACCTTCTTTTCGAGGTCGGCGTAGGAGCTTTGCAGGTCGCCCGCCATCGCGTTGAAGCGCTCGGCCAGCTCTTCGAGCTCGTCGCCGGTATGGACCGCGATGCGGTGGCCGAGCGCGCCGGCGCCGATCCGAGCCGCCCCGGCATCGAGTTCGCGGATCGGCCCGGTCATGCGGCGGGCGAGCAGGAGGCCGGCGAGGATCGCGACGGCGAGCCCGAGCACCAGCAGCAGACCGGTTTGCAGCACCGCGGTGAAGAGGGGTGCGAGCGCCTCGCTCAACGGCTGCTCGACAAAGACCAGCCAGCCGAGCTTTGGGATTGCCGCCGCGGCGCTCAGCACGCGGTGGCCGTCGAGATTGCGGACGATCGCCGCCGGGTCGGCGCCGGCGGTCGAGGGGTCGCGCGCCCCCTCGACCTGCGGCAATGCCGATAGATCGGTGTTGCGCAACACCCGGCTGATGTCGGGGTGGGCGATCAGCCGGCCCTTGTCGTCGACGACATAGGCGTAGCCGGTCTTGCCGATCTTGATCGCGGTGATGACGTCCCAGATCAGCTTGAGGTTGACCTCGGCGACGGTGACGCCGGCGTTGCGGCCGCTATGCGCCACCGCCATCGTCATGTAAGGCTCGCTTTCCTTGCGGAAATAGACCGGCCCGAACCACACCTTCTTGCCCTGCACCCCGGTAAAGCGCGGATCGGCGGCGTAATCGGCGCCGCTGCCGACGAAGTCCATCTTCAGACGAGAGACCGTCAGCTGCTCCCGGCCTTGATTGTCGAGCTGGATCAGCTCGGTGATCGCCGGCACCTGGCGCTGCAGCCTGCCGAAGTCGAAGCGGCGCTGCTCGATCGGTGCCGAGGCCCATTGCGTCGCCGTCGTCCAGCCGATCTGCTTTTCGATCTCGGCGATGAATTCCTCGATCCGCTGCGCCGCAGCCTGGGCCTTCTCGCGCTGCAGCCGGACCGCCGCGTCCGTGGCCTCGTCATAGGAGAACCAGAGATTGAGCGACCCGTTGATCAGCAGCACCAGGCTGACCAGCCCGACGAGGGCTGCGGCGTATTTCGCAAAAAGCCGGCGGCGCGGACCCCGTCGCGTGGACGGCACCCGCTTACGCGCGGCCGCGGCGCCATCGGCCGGGATCGGGGCGTCAACCGCCGTGGTCATCGACGGCGCCGCAGGTTCAGGTGCAAACCCGGCTTTTCCACACGCAAAACTTTAGCATTTCCGCCGATTGGCCGAAAGGCGATTCCCGCCGGTTGGGCCCGCGGGCTGCAACAAATGGTTGCGCGGATATTCTCCCGACCCCATCTGCGCAGCGCGCTTTGCCTTTGGTAGGAATTCTTGCTACCGTCATGTCGGAGGCGCCGATGGCGAGGGTCGAAAAAATCAGCGTGGCGCTGCCGCCCGAGATGGTCGGTGCAGTGCGAGATGCCGTCGTGAGCGGCGAATATGCGAGCACCAGCGAGGTCATTCGTGATGCCTTGCGGGACTGGACCTTGAAGCGCAAGGTGGCGACCATAGAACTCGACGAGATGCGGCGCCTTGTGCGGGAGGGGATCGAGAGCGGACCGGGCGTCGATGCCGATCTCGTCTTTGCCCGCCTTCGCGCGAAATATGCCGGAGCGCCGGAAGAGTAATTGCCGCGGCTGATTTTCTCGCCGCGGGCGGCAGCAGATCTCGAAGCGATCGGCGACCACATCCAGGTGGCGCTGTCGCCGTTGTGTTTTTGGCAATTTTCAGCGCGCTTGAATTTCGAGCTTGAATTTTTAGCAGGTATGTGCTATTTTGTCAACTCAAAAAGTGTGATTATAGCAAACATAGCTCATCAAAGAGTGGTGGCGAATGCCGACGCAAATCCTCCCTGCAGCCTCCCTCAGGAGCGCCAATCGGCTCCCTGCTGCCCGAACCCTGTCTTGGGCATCTAACGATTTGATCTCCATAGCCTTATGGTCGATCGCACGGGCGATTTTCCGGGCCGCAGCGGATTTTCTCCCTGCTGTCAGGGAGGCTGAGCCCTCAGGCGCCGGCGACGGTGAGGTCGTCGACCCGCAGGGTCGGAGAGTCGGCGCCGGCCTTGAATTCGAGGTCGTCGGCGGCGACGAGGCGGGCGAAGATGTCCTTCAGGTTGCCGGCCACCGTCATCTCGCTGACCGGGAAGGCGATCTCGCCGTTCTCGATCCAAAAGCCAGCCGCACCCCGGCTGTAGTCGCCGGTGACCCCGTTGACTCCCATCCCCATCATCTCGGTCACGTAGAAGCCGCTGGCGATGTCGGCGATCAGCGCCTTGGGGCTCATCGCGCCCGGCTCGATCCACACATTGGTGGCCGAGGGCGAAGGCGGCGAGGCGGTGCCGCGCGCGGCGTGGCCGGTGGTCGTCAAGCCGAGCTGCCGCGCCGAGCGCAGGTCGAGCAGCCACGTCGTCAGCACACCCTTGTCGACGAGCGCGCGGCGGCGGTTGGCGATGCCCTCGCCGTCGAACGGCTTGGAGCGCAAGCCGCGCTGGCGGTGAGGGTCGTCGATGATGGTGATCGCCTCGGGGAAGATCCGCTCACCCAGCCGGTCCTTCAAAAAGCTCGTGCCGCGGGCGATCGAGGGCCCCGAGATCGGCCCCAGCAGGTGCGAGATGAAGCCGCGGGCGACGCGCGGGTCGAACACCACCGGGCAGCGGCAGGTCGGCATCTTTTTGGCGCCGAGCCGCTTGACCGCGCGCTCGCCGGCACTCTTGCCGATTTCGGCCGGGTCGCGCAGATCGGCGGCGTAGATGGCGCTCGAGAAGTCGTAGTCCCGTTCCATTCCGGTTCCCGAGCCGGCGATCACGCTGGCGCTGACCCCTTGGCTCGATCCCGAGTAGAAGCCGGCAAAACCGTTGGAGGCGGCAAGTGCGATGCACGAGCGGCCCCATCCGGCCTCGGCCCCTTCGGAATTGGTGACGCCCGCGACCGCAAGGGCCGCCTCCTCGGCGGCGCGCGCCCGCTCGATCAGCACCTCGGCGGCGGGCTCGGCCGGGTCGAGCATGTCGAGGGCCGGCCACTCGTGGGTGATCTCGGACGGATCGGCGATCCCGCAAAACGGATCCTCGGGGACGGTGCGGGCCATCGCCACCGCGCGCTCGACGAGCTCGGCAAGTGCGGTGGGCGAGCGGTCGGTCGACGACACGATGGCCTGCTGGCGGCCGATGAAGACCCGGAGGCCGAGATCTTGGCCCTCCGAGCGTTCGAGCTTCTCGGTCTTGCCGAGGCGCCGCCCATGCGACAGCGATGTGCCCTCGAACAACACCGCATCGGCGGCGTCCGCACCGGCGCGGCGCGCGCGCGTAATCAGGTCGTGCAGCAGATCAAGCGCCGCTCCGGCATCCTTATTCGCTTCGCTCATCGGATCTCCGGTCCTTTCCAGATGGGCTTGCCCGATCCGGGCAGGCCATAGCTCGCCCATTTGCTCGTCACTTTGGTGACGATCTCCTCGGCCATGCGGATCGGCCGGCCCCACTCGCGGCGGGTCTCGGGTGGCAATTTGCCGGTCGCATCGAGGCCGATCTTGCCGCCGAGGCCTGATTCGGGCGAGGCAAAGTCGAGATAGTCGATCGGGGTGTGGTCGACGAGGGTGACATCGCGCACCGGATCCATACGGGTCGAGATCGCCCACATGACGTCCTTCCAGTCGCGCGCGTCGATGTCGTCGTCAACGACGATGACGAACTTGGTGTAGATGAACTGGCGCAGAAACGACCAGATGCCCATCATCACCCGCTTGGCGTGACCGGGATAGGCCTTGCGGATCGACACGACGGCGATCCGGTAGGAGCACCCCTCGGGCGGCAGCCAGAAATCGACGATCTCGGGGAATTGCTGCTGCAACAGCGGGATGAACACCTCGTTCAGCGCCTCGCCGAGGATCGAAGGCTCGTCGGGCGGGCGGCCGGTGAAGGTCGACAGGTAGATCGGGCTCTGCCGCATCGTGATTGCGGTCAGCCGGAAAACGGGAAAGCGTTCGACGGCGTTATAGTACCCGGTATGGTCGCCGTAAGGCCCTTCCTCGCCATATTCGTCGAGCGAGACATGGCCTTCGAGAACGATCTCGGCCTGCGCCGGCACCTTCAGCGGCACCGTCTTGCAGTCGACGAGCTCGACCTTGCGGCCACGCAGCAATCCGGCGAACTGGTATTCCGAGAGCGTGTCGGGAACCGGTGTCACGGCGGCGAGGATCGTCCCTGGGTCGGCGCCGATCACGGCTGCCGCCGGTAACGGCTCGGCGCGCTCGGCAACCCAGCGCTGATGGTGCTGGGCGCCGCCGCGGTGCTTGAGCCAGCGCATCAAGGTGGTGTCGCGGCCGGTCACCTGCATGCGGTAGATGCCGAGGTTGAACCCGTCCTCGCGGCGCGCACCGGGTCCCTTGGTAACCACCAGCGGCCAGGTGATCAGCGGCGCCGGCTCGCCCGGCCAGCAGGTCTGGACCGGCAATGCCGAAAGGTCGATGTCACCGCCGCGCAAGACGATCTCCTGGCAGGGTGCCGCGCTGAGGGTGCGCGGCCGCATCGCCATCACCGTCCGCAACAGCGGCAGCATCTCCAGCGCCTCACGCCAGCCACCGGGCGGCTCCGGCTGCTTGAGGAACGCCAGCGTCTCACCGATCTCGCGCAACTCGTGCGGCTCGCGATCCATGCCCCAGGCGACCCGCTCGACGGTGCCGAAGAGATTGACCAGCACCGGCATTTCATAGCCGCCGCCGGTCTCGCGCGTGACGTTCTCGAACAGCGCCGCGGGTCCGCGGTCGGCGAGCAGCCGCGTCTGGATCTCGGTCATCTCGAGATAGGGCGAGACCGGTGCCGCGACCCGCACGAGCCGACCGGCGGCTTCGAGCCGGTCGATGAAGTCGCGCAGGCTGGAGTAGGGCATGCCGCGCTATATGGGTGCGACGGTGTCCTGTGGGGAGCGCTTCAACCCGGTAGAACTTCCCACACGACCCCGTCGCGGCTCTCTCGATCTTCGAGTTCGCGGCTTGTCGGCACAAGGTATCGGGCGCGCTCGTGCAGGCCGTGGCTCGGAAGATAAGCGCGCCCGGGATCGCCGAGCAGGACGAGGCCGCCGCGTCGCGCGAGATCGCGCAGCCAGGCGGTCACCCGCTCGGCCATAGGCCGCTCGTAGCAGACATCGCCCGCGGTGACGACCTCGCACCCGGGATCGGCGGTGTCGAGCCCGTTCGCGGTCGTCACCGCGATCGTGACCCCGTTCAGCGCGGCATTTGCGGCAATCGCCGCAGCGGCGAAATGATCGATTTCGGCGGCGAGCACGCAGGCCGCACCAGCCCTGGCCGCCGCGATCGCAACGAGTCCCGAGCCGGCCCCAAAGTCGAGAACGGAGCGGCCGGCGACGACTTCCGGATGATCGAGGAGATAGCGGGCGAGCGCCTGCCCACCGGCCCAGGCGAACGCCCAGAACGGCGGTGGCAAGGCACTGCGCGCGAGGACCTCTTCGGTCGCCTGCCAGATCGGCGTGATCTCGGTGGCGAGGTGGAGGCGGATCTCCGGCACCAGCGGCGAGGCGGTGATTGTAGTGTTGCGGCGGACGAAAACGATGGGATCCATGGCAGCCGGGTCAGGTGAAATGTCCGGCCGCGATCCCGGCCAACATCAGCCAGCCGACTACCCGATTCGAGCGGAATTTGGCAAGGCAATCGGCCGGGTCGTCGATCGCCACGCGGACCGCCTGCCAAGCGAGCTGCAGCGCCGATCCCGCGAGCCCGAGCCAGAACAGGGCCCCGAGTCCGGCGGCGAGGCCGGCCGCTATCCACGACAACAACGCGGCGGCGTAGAAGCCGAAGAGCCACGGACGGGTGTGCGAGCCGAGGGCCAGCGCCGAGGATTTGACGCCGATGCGCAGGTCGTCCTCCTTGTCCTGATGGGCATAGATCGTATCGTAACCGATGGTCCAGAAGATGCCGCCGAGATAGAGCAGCAGCGGCGGCAGGGCGAGCTCGCCGGTGACAGCCGTCCAGCCGATCAGCGCTCCCCAGTTGAAGTTGAGGCCCAGAAACACCTGTGGCCAGTAGGTGACCCTCTTCATAAAGGGATAGGTGCCGATCAGGCCCAGCACCGCCACACCGAGAAGCATGCTCGTCCGATTCAGGCTGAACAGGACGGCAGCCCCGATCGCCAGTTGAAACACCAGGAATAGCGCTGCTTGCCACAGCGTCACGGCGCCGCTCGGCAGCGGGCGCAGCCGGGTGCGCGCGACCTGCGCGTCGTAATCGCGATCGGCAATGTCGTTCAGGGTGCAGCCGGCACCGCGCATCGCCACCGCCCCGAGTGCGAAGAGAAGGAGCAGCGCCGGATCGGGCCAGCCGGAGGACGCGAGGGCGATTCCCCACCAGCCCGGGAACAGCAGCAGCCACGTCCCGATCGGCCGGTCGACGCGGGCCAGACGAGCATAGGGCTGGCTCCAACCCGGCAGATGGCGCTCGACCCAATCGCCGTGGCGGATATCGCTCGGATCCAAGCGGAGCGCGGGCTCCCCCTCACCCTCCCGCTTCGCGGGTGCCTCCCCCTCCCCGCTTGCGGGGAGAGGGCTGGGGTGAGGGGCCGACCCCGGAGAATAAATTGAATAAGTAGGCATTCTCGTCGCGCGCACTCTAATTCAACTCTTGCCAACGATACGATTCGAGGATGGCGTATGAACGAGCGTCCTGCGGCGCGCCTCTACATCGCCAATGCTCTTGCGAACGGCTCTGCGGTCGAGCTGGCGCCGGGTCAGGTGCATTATCTCCGTTCGGTGCTGCGGCTCGGCCCCGGTGCAGCCGTTGCGGCCTTCAACGCGACCGACGGGGAATGGCTCTGCCGTATCGCTGAAATTGGCAAGCGAGGAGCGCGCCTGACGATCAAATGCCGGATGCGGTCGCCCGAGCCCGAACCCGACCTTTGGCTGCTGTTTGCTCCGATCAAGCGGGGACGGATCGACTGGCTCGTGGAGAAGGCGACCGAGCTCGGCGCCTCGGCGCTGCTGCCGGTGTGGACTACGCGAACCCAGCCCGAGCGCCTCAATCTCGAACGGTTGCGAGCCCATGCGATCGAAGCCGCCGAGCAGAGCGAGCGCCTGTCGGTGCCCGAGCTGCGATCGCCCGAGGCGCTCGGCCGGGTCCTCGCCGCCTGGCCTGCCGAACGGCGTCTGATCGTCTGTGACGAGAGCGGTGCGGGCGAGCCGATCGGCGCTGTGGCGGCACGGCTTCCGGTCGGGCCGATGGCGCTGCTCGTCGGCCCGGAAGGGGGCTTCGACCAGACGGAGCTTGACGCTTTGCGCAAACTCTCTTTTGTTAGCCGCGTCGGGCTCGGCCCGAGGGTGCTGCGCGCGGAGACCGCCGCGCTCGCGGCGTTGGCCGTCTACCAGGCGACCGCCGGCGATTGGCGCCGAACCCGGAGCCGCTGATCGCCGCCTTTATCTTGGGAGTTCTGCCGAGCATGACCACCACGCCGAGCTCGCCAGGAGCGCCGATCACCGACCAGCGGCAGCTCGTCGAATACCTCGAGGGGGGCTGCAAGCCGCCGGCTGCGTGGCGGGTCGGCACCGAACACGAAAAATTCGTTTTTCGCCGTTCCGATCTGCGCCGGGTGCCCTATGAAGGGCCGGCCGGAATCGGTGCGCTGTTGCGAGAGATGACCCGCTTCGGTTGGAAACCTGTCCTCGAAAACGGCAATGCCATCGCGCTGTCCAATGATGCTCGATGTTCGATCACGCTCGAGCCGGGTGGCCAGTTCGAGCTGAGCGGGGCGCCGCTCGAGACGGTCCATCAGACCTGCGATGAGGTCCATGAGCATCTCCGCCAGGTGCGCGAGGTTTGCGACGAGCTCGGGCTCGGCATGATCGGGCTCGGCTTCGATCCGAAATGGCGGCGGGAGGAAATCCCGTTCATGCCCAAGGCCCGCTATCGGATCATGCGCGATTACATGCCTAAAAAGGGCCGGCTCGGTCTCGACATGATGCTGCGCACCTGTACCGTGCAGGCCAATCTCGACTATGGCTCCGAGGCCGACATGGTGAAGAAATTCCGTGTCAGCCTCGCACTCCAGCCGGTCGCGGTGGCGCTGTTCGCCAATTCCCCCTTTGTTGAAGGCCGGCCCTCGGGCCTCCTCAGCCATCGCAGCCTCGTGTGGACCGATACCGACCCCGATCGGTGCGGCACCCTGCCGTTCGTCTTCGAGGAGGGTTTCGGTTTCGAGCGCTATGTCGACTACCTGCTCGATATGCCGATGTACTTTGTCTACCGCGACGGGCATTACATTGATGCGAGCGGCCAGTCCTTTCGCGATTTCCTTGCCGGAAGGCTGCCGGCATTTCCGGGTGAAATCCCGCGGATCGGCGATTGGGCCGACCATTTGACGACCGCATTCCCCGAGGTTCGGCTGAAGACGTTTCTCGAGATGCGCGGCGCCGATGGCGGTCCATGGCGCCGGTTGTGCGCGCTGCCGGCATTGTGGGTCGGCATCTTCTACGATTCGGTGGCGCTTGATGCAGCCTGCGATCTCGTCGCGGATTGGACCACCGAGGAGCGGGAGGCGATGCGGCGCGACGTGCCGCGCCTCGGGCTCGCCACACCGCTCCGCACCCGGACCTTGCGCGACATCGCGCTCGAAATGCTCGAGATCTCTCGCGAAGGCTTGCATCGGCGAGCGCGCCGCAGCGCCGCCGGCGAGGACGAGACGCATTTCCTCGACCCGCTTTTCGCGATCGCCGGCGGGGGACGCACCCCGGCCGAAGAGCTGCTCGAAGATTACCGCACCCGGTGGGGCGGCTCGATCGATCCCGTGTTCACCGACTACGCTTATTAGCTCGAAGCCCGCGCCGAAGACGATCTCGCGAAACGGCGCTGGAACCCCCGCCGGTGCGGCCTGGTAAGCTCGCCCCTCCCTGAGAGCAGGGAGAAAATTTGAAGCGACCCGGAAAATCGCCCGTCCGATCGACCATAAGGCAACCCAGATCAAATGGTTAGACGCGCGAACCAGCACTCCGGCAGCAGGGAGCCGAGTGGTGCTCCTGAGGGAGGCTGCAGGGACAATTTGCCTAGGCATTCGCACCGCTCTCCGATAAATCCGTTGTTATCAAAAACACATGTTATGGCTTGACAAAATAGCATGCCATCGCTATAAATTCAAACTCCCGAGGGGCGTGGAGATGAGCTGTCTTGGGTCACGTCGTGTCCCTCGATCGCCCGAATTGAAGGCAAGTTGTATGAGAAATAGGCAACATTGTCAATAGGGGAATGGTTAACATGCCCGGCTGGCGCGACCATCATTAACTAGTGGCGGAGCCGCAGGAAAGCCGGCCTATGGGTTCCTTAGCCGTTTCAATTCCTTCCTGCCGCCTATTGGACGACGAGCAGCAAAAGTATGCCTTCGGGTCGTGCGACGCCCGCACCCTCGACCGGCTGCGCAAGGAATGCCTGCGCAATGGCGGACGGCCATGAACGGGGGCGACAGCTGGTGATTATGAAATCGCTTTTAAGCGGCAAAAGTACGGGGTAAGCGGTCGCGACCCCGTACTACCTTACGGGCGTACGCGAGACACCGGTGATATGCCGAAATTTGACGGCGTAGCGACGAGGGGGCGGCGTGTCGCTGTCATGGGACTAGGATTGGTACTCGCAATGAGGTCATGATTGGTGATGTAGCCGGCCAGCCAAAAATCTTCCAGCCAAAAATAGTATGCCAAAATATTATAACCGAACTTTCCATACAAAAATTTTGTATCGGCAAATCTTAAGATAAAAATAGGAAATTAAAACAAGTGTGTTAAAGTATTCAACGCCGAAGATGCTATAGATAAGAAGGGAATGACACGGGAAAGGGCACCAGACGTGTGGCGAACCATGGGCGGCGGCCTGACGCATTGCCTTCCTCGCCGCCGGTCCCACCTCTTACGACACCGACTCATGCCCGGCGCATTAAAGACTGAAACGTCTCCCGACCCCGGGTGTTAAGGTGGCTTCCGATGATAGCAAATTCGGCAACCGTCCTTCTGCGACTGGCGGTCCTCTTCCTCGCCGGCGGATATTGGTGTCCGACGCGTGGCGTTGCGGCGGATCCGCCCCCGGCGCCGCCGACGGTGACGGTCAGCCAGCCGGTCCAACGCGAGCTCGTCGAGTGGGACGAGTACACCGGGCAGTTTTCCGCCAAGGAATATGTCGAGATCCGCGCGCGGGTCAGCGGTTACCTCACTGAAATCCATTTCGAGGACGGACAGCTCGTCAAGGAGGGCGATCTGCTGTTTGTGATCGATCCGCGGCCTTATGAGGCGACGCTCGCGGCGGCGCGGGCACAGCTCGCCCAAGGCGAGGCGCAGGTTGAGCTCGCTACTCGGCAGCTCGAGCGCACCGCCGAGCTGCGCAAAAAGGATTTCGAGCCGGCGAGCACCTACGACCAGCGGGTCTCGGACCTCAAGGTCGCGAGCGCCGCCGTCGAATCCGCCAAGGCGGCGATCCGTTCGGCCGAGCTCAATGTCGGGTTCAGCCGGATCACGGCACCGCTCACCGGGCGCATCAGCAACCATCAAGTGAGCATCGGCAATCTCGTCAGCGGCAGCGACAGCGCCACGGCCCCGGCAATGACCACGATCGTGTCGCTCGACCCGATCTACTTCTATTTCGACATGAGCGAGGGCGACTATCTAACCTATCAGCGCGCCACCGCTGCCGGCATGCTGAACGAGGCGCGGGAGACGACACCGCCGGTTTACGCACGCCTGACCGACGAAACGGAGTGGCCGTGGAAAGGCCAGCTCAACTTCCTCGACAATCAGATGGATCGCGGCGCCGGGACGATCCGCGCTCGCGCTACCTTCCCGAACCCGGGTTATTTCGTCACTCCCGGGCAGTTCGGGCGGATCCGCATCCCGGCCTCGCAGCAGCACGTCTGCATCCTGATCCCCGACGGCGCCGTCGTCACCGATCAATCGCGCAAGCTGGTGATGACCGTGAAGGAGGACGGCACTGTCGAGCCAAAGGTCGTGCGTCCGGGGCCAATGACCGAGGATGGCCTCCGCATCATCCGCTCCGGCCTCGAAGCGAGCGACCGCGTCATCATCAACGGGCTCGTGAGGGCGCGGCCTGGCGCCAAGGTCAGCCCGCAGCCGGGAAAGATCGAGACGGCGGCTCAACATTGAGCCGGCAGTCGCCATGAACCTGTCGCATTTCTTTGTCGACCGGCCGATCTTCGCGACAGTTCTGTCGGTCTTTGTGATCATTGTCGGCGCGGCGGCCTATTTCACATTGCCGGTCGCTCAATACCCGGAGATCGCGCCGCCGACGATTGTCGTCACGGCCAGTTATCCCGGCGCTTCCGCCGAAGTCGTCAGCGATACCGTCTCGACGCCGCTCGAGCAGGAAATCAACGGCGTCGAGAACATGCTCTATATGAACAGCCAGGCGACGGCCGACGGCAATCTGCAACTCACCATCACCTTTGCACTCGGCACCGACCTCGACATCTCGCAGGTCCTCGTCCAGAACCGCGTCTCGATAGCTGAGCCGAAATTGCCCGAGGAGGTGCGACGGCTCGGCATCACGGTAAAGAAGAACTCGCCCGACATGCTGATGGTGATCCACTTGAGCACACCGGACGGCTCACGCGATCAGCTCTACATCTCGAACTACGCTACACTTCAGGTGAAGGATGTGCTGGCGCGGCTCGACGGTGTCGGGGACGTCAGGATCTTTGGTGCACGCGATTATGCAATGCGGATCTGGCTCGATCCCGACAAGGTCGCGGCGCGCAACCTGACCGCCGGCGAGGTCGTGGCAGCCCTCCAGGCGCAGAATGTCCAGGTCGCCTCGGGTGTGCTCAATCAGCCGCCGACCGCGAGCCTCGGCGCGTTCCAGCTGAATGTCGAGACGTTGGGACGGCTCGTCGATCCCCGCCAGTTCGCCAACATCGTTGTCAGGAATGACCCGAAAGGGCGGGTCACGCGCATCCGCGACGTCGGCCGCGTCGAGCTCGGCGCCCAGGATTACGGCGCCAACAGCTACCTCGACGAGCGGCAGGCCGTAGCGATGCTGATCTTCCAGCGTCCGGGATCGAATGCGCTGGCGACGGCCGATCGCATCAAGGCGTCGATCCGCGAGCTGGCGCATAGCTTCCCGAGCGGGCTGCGATACGACATCGTCTACAACCCGACCGAGTTCATCGCCGAATCGGTCTACGAGGTGCAGAAGACGATCTTCGAGGCCGTGATCCTCGTCGTCATCGTCGTCATTCTGTTCCTGCAGACCTGGCGCGCCTCGATCATCCCGATCGTGGCGATCCCGGTGTCGCTGATCGGCACCTTTGCCGTGCTCGCCGCCTTCGGCTTCTCGCTCAACAACCTTTCGCTGTTCGGGCTCGTGCTGGCGATCGGCATCGTCGTCGATGACGCGATCGTCGTCGTCGAGAATGTCGAGCGCAACCTGCGGCTCGGCATGAGCCCGAAAGAGGCGGCGCACCGCACAATGGATGAGGTCGGCGGTGCGCTGATCGCCATAGCATTGGTGCTCTCGGCCGTCTTCATTCCGGCGGCCTTTATCCCTGGCATCTCGGGCCAGTTCTTCCGCCAATTCGCGATCACGATCGCTTCGGCGACGATCATTTCGTGCCTCTGTTCGTTGACCCTGAGCCCGGCGCTCTGCGCTCTGCTCTTCAAGCCGCATCAGGAGCACGCGGGGCGCGGATCGGCGCTGACCCGTCCGATTGCGGCTTTCTTCCGCGGTTTCAACTACGCCTTTGACAAGGTCTCGGCCGGCTACGGCGCATTGACCCGGCGACTGTTGCGGGTCGCGGTGTTGGCGCTCGTCGTCTATGCCGGGCTCATCGGGCTGACCGGCTGGCAGTTTGTGCGCGCTCCCACCGGCTTTATCCCCAATCAGGACCAGGGATATCTGATCACCGTCCTGCAGCTGCCGCCCGGCGCGTCCCTCGCCCGCACCGACGCCGTGGTGCGCCGTACCGCGCAAATTCTGCGCAATACGCCGGGGGTCGCACACGCCGTGCAGTTCGCCGGGTTCGATGGCGCGACCTTCACCAACGCACCCAACGCCGGCGCCATTTTCTCGCCGCTCCAGCCGTTCCAGGAGCGCTCTGCCAAGGGGCTCAGCGCTGACGTGATCTTGGCCGATATGCGTAAGCGGCTGGCCGGGATACAGGATGCCTTCATCATCACCATCTCGCCGCCGCCGGTGCGCGGCATCGGCACCGCCGGCGGCTTCAAGATGATGGTGCAGGACAAGCGCGGCCGGGGTTTGCCGGCGCTCGAAACGGCAACACAGGAGATCGTGACCGCGGCCAACCAGGTCCCCGGTCTCGTCGGCGTCTTCTCGCTATTCAACACCCGCACACCCAAGGTCTATGCCGATATCGATCGGGTCCGCGCCGAGATGCTGGAGGTGCCGGCGAGCCGCGTGTTCGAGACGTTGCAGGTCTATCTCGGCTCGGCCTATGTCAACGATTTCAACTATCTCGGCCGGACTTACCGGGTGACGGCGCAGGCCGACGCACCGTTCCGCGACGAGATCCATGACATCGTCAATCTGAAGACGCGCAACGACCGGGGTCAGATGGTGCCGATCGGTTCGGTCACCCAATTCCGCGACATCACCGGGCCCTATCGCGTGCCGCGCTACAATCTCTATCCCGCCGCGGAGGTCCAAGGCAGCACATTGCCGGGCTACTCGACCGGATATGCGCTGGCGGCGATGCAGCAGCTCGCCGACGACCGGCTCCCTGACGGTTTCGGCTTCGACTGGACCGATCTGGCCTACCAGCAGAAGCTCGCCGGCAACACCGGCTTCCTCGTCTTCGGCGCCTCGATCGTTTTCGTCTTTCTCGTATTGGCGGCGCAATACGAGAGCTGGAGCTTGCCGCTGGCGGTGATCCTGATCGTTCCGATGTGCCTGCTGGCTGCGGTCAGCGGTCTCCTATTGCGCGGGATGGACGTCAACATCCTGGCGCAGGTCGGGTTTGTCGTGCTGGTCGGGCTCGCCGCCAAGAATGCGATCCTGATCGTCGAGTTCGCGCGTCAGGGCGAGGATGAAGGCAAGAACCGGTTCGATGCCGCCGTGCAGGCGGCGCGCACCCGGCTGCGGCCGATCCTGATGACCTCATTTGCGTTCATCTTCGGGGTTGTGCCGCTGGCGATCGCCACCGGAGCCGGCGCCGAGATGCGCCAGTCGCTCGGCACCGCAGTGTTCTTCGGCATGCTCGGTGTCACTGGGTTCGGCCTGGTCTTCACGCCGGTTTTCTATGTCGTCGTGCGCGGGCTGTTCGGCGCGCGAGAGAAGCTGGTAACCGTCGGCACTCAGCCGTTGGCCAAAGTCGCCGAGTAGCTTTTGGCCGTCGGATTTTGCTGTTGGAACGCTGCTCATCGTCCCCATCGCAGAATGTCTGCCGATGCTCGTTAACCCTGTAATGACAATCTTTCGCGTCTTGACTTGGTGCTGCGTCGTTGTTCTCGCGGTCCTATCAGGGGACGGACACACTCTGGCCTCCTCCACCCGGTGTCCCTGGGCGGCTCCCGATCTCGGGGGCGGTCCGATCCCTTACCCCGGCGCGGGCGCCGTGAGCGGCAGGCTCTCGATCACTTGACGGCCGTTGCCGAACCGCATCAGCCGCCATGCCCCCGGGTGGTCCATTGCGGCATCGGGTGCGAGGCCGGAAAGCGACATCCAACGCTCGCGATCCCATGAGGTGATGGCAATTTCGGCGTGCAACTGCGCTCCCGGCGCGGGCGGCCTAATCCCCAGCGCCGACCATGGAACGACCATCTCCGCCGTGATCCGCGGCTGATCGGCCCCAAAATAGACGGCCTCGGCGCCGCTGATTTCGGAGCAACCCTCATTGATTGCGATCGAGGCCGCGCCCGCGCAGAGCCGTGCGCTCATTGGTGGATGGTCGCGCAATTTAGTGCGCGGGGGAATGAAGAACAGGGTGAAGCGCCGCGGCCCGGCGCCGGCATCGACGCCGAGTTCGACCCGATAGGCGTCGACGAGCGGGAATGCCCGATCATAGGACAGCAAGTCGATGTCGAAATAATCCTGTCCGATCGTCGCCAGCGCGAGGCCCCGCTCGCTCCAAGAGAGATACGCTTCGCCGAACTCGACAGCTCCTGGCGAGGGCGACAAACGAGGCAGCAAGCTCGCTGGCTTCGGCCAGTCCGACAACGAGTGATCGTGAACAGAGATCGCTGCATGGGGGAGCACGAAGGTATCTTTCGGCGGCAGCGCCGCGCTCGCCGTCTCATGAATATCGGGCACGCCACGGTTGGCTGCGGCAAGCGCGGAAACGAGCTGCTCATACGGTCGATCAGTGATGTCGACCAGCCCGAAATCGTAATCCTCGCCGTCGGTCCGCCCGCCCTTCGGATGGTCGTAATACTGAAACCAGTGGAGCCCGACAACCTCGGGGATCGCCGCGAAATTTCTGGTTGCTGCTGCCGCGCCGCGCGCTCGTTCTTCCTGGGTCGCGACCGTCATCAGATGGCCGTTGTTGCGGTTCCCGGAACGGTTTTCGCGCGCGGCGAAAAACCATTCGGTGACGAGCGCGGGCTTGCCACCCGATAATTTGCGTAGTCCGTCGAAGAAATAATCAGCGATCCAGCCGTCGCTGCTGTCGGCGTTGTAGTTGATCGCGATCGCGTCGACATGCGGCGCCATCGCTCGCACCGCCGCGGGGTCGTAGTAGATCGGCAGCCGATCCCCAAGGAAGAGCGCGTCGGGATCGGCTGCGCGGATCGCTCTTTCGGCCAGAGCATAGTAATGCTCGGCGACCATGCCGGTCCATTCCCGCACGACGCTGATCCCGGCGCCGCCGGGTTTCATTCTCGTTCGTTGCGTGGTGGCGAGGAGCCGATCCCATGAAGCGACTCCCTCCGGCGGCTCGAAATCGGCGGTAAAGCGCGCCCAGTCATCGTCGTAGTGGCGTCGCAGCAGCTCGACCCAGCGCTGCTTGGTCGCTGCACTCGCCGGTTTGGACGAATAGAAGATGAACAGGGCTCCGGCCCACCATCCAACCTCGTTGTCCGAGAAATAGCCGATCCGATACGGGGTGTTGCGATAGGGGGCGACGAGCTCGCGGGCGAGCGCGTTCATCCGGGTCTCGGTCTCGGGCGCGAAAGGGTCGAACCAGTGAAAGCGCGCGAGGCGCCCGAGCTCGAGGTTGATGACCGTGGGGAGCTCGAGCACTCGCGGCGGCAGCCCCCAGCCACCAGCGCTGTTGAACCCCCATGAGGAGAGCCGGCGGCGGGTCTCGGCGGCCCAGTCTTCGAGCGTCGGCGCGAACGCTTCCCAACTGTAGCCGGAATAAGCCTTGCCGACCTTCGCGTGCTCGGAATTGCCGCCGTCGAGCACGTTGACGCCAAGGCTGAAGAAGCGCTCCCCGCACGGTGTCACCAGCCAGGACACGCCATTTTCGGCGGCGAGCGACCAGCGCGTTGACGGTGCTGTCGTAAAGTCGGCGCAAGCCCGGGCGCAGCCTGGGAATGCGGCCGCGATTGCAGCCGCCAGGAAAGCCGTGAGGCTGTGCGAAGCGGTGCGCTTCACGCGCTCGTGCCGCCGACCGTCAGCCCATCCATCCGCAATGTCGGCTGGCCGACGCCGACCGGCACGCCCTGCCCGTCCTTTCCGCACGTGCCGATACCGTCATCGAGGCGAAGATCGTTGCCGATCATCGTCACCTTGGTCATGGCATCGGGTCCGTTGCCGATCAATGTCGCGCCCTTGACGGCGGGCCCGACCTTACCGTCCTCGATCAGATACGCTTCGGACGCGGAGAACACGAACTTGCCGGAAGTGATGTCCACCTGACCGCCGCCAAAGTTGACGGCATAGAGCCCCCGCTTGACCGAGCCGATAATCTCTTGAGGGTCCTGTCCCCCGGCCAGCATGTAGGTATTGGTCATGCGCGGCATCGGCGCATGGGCGAAGCTCTGCCGCCTGCCATTGCCGGTCGGCACGGCACCGAGAAGGCGAGCGTTCATGCGGTCCTGCATGTAGCCCTTAAGGATCCCGTCTTCGATCAGGACGGTGCAATTGGTCGGCGTGCCTTCGTCGTCGACGGTCAGCGAGCCACGCCGGTCGGGCAACGTCCCGTCGTCGACCACGGTCACCCCCTTGGTCGCGACGCGCTGCCCGATCATACCGGAGAAGGCCGACGTCTTCTTGCGGTTGAAGTCGCCCTCGAGCCCGTGCCCGACCGCCTCGTGCAGCATCACCCCGGGCCACCCCGGGCCAAGAACGACAGTCATTTCTCCCGCAGGCGCCGGCACCGCACCGAGATTGACGAGCGCCTGGCGCAGCGCCTCATCGACCTGAGCTTTCCAGTGCTGCGGGTCGAGATAGCGGTCATAGACGACACGGCCGCCGGACCCTGCAGACCCGGTCTCCATGCGATCGTCTTCGCCGACGACGATTGCGACATTGAGGCGCACCAGCGGACGGATGTCGGCGGCGCGGCGGCCGTCCGCGCGAATGATCTGCACCGCCTGCCACACACCGCTCAAGGAGGCCATGACCTGCCTGACCCTGGCATCGCGGCTGCGCGCATAGGCGTCGATCTCGGTGAGGAGCCGCGTCTTGATCGCGAGATCGACGAGACCGAGCGGGTTGTCCTCGGTATAAAGGCTCCGGTTCGTGCCGACAGGACCCGCGGCCATCACCCCGGAATAGCCGCTCGCCACCGCCCGTACCGTCGCCGCCGCGCGGCGGATCGCCGCTTCGGAGAGCTCCGAGGCGTGGGCGTAGCCGGCGGCTTCGTCGGCGACCGCGCGCAACCCGAACCCCTGGGACGTATCGAAGCTCGCGCTCTTGATCCGGCCGTCGTCGAGCGCCAGGCTCTCGGACTGGCTGTACTCGAGATAAAGCTCGCCGTCGTCCATCCCGCCCAGCGATTCGGCGACGAGCGCCTCGACCCGAGCGGGGCTCATGCCGGTGCGTTCAAAGAACAACGTGTCGGTAACGGCGAGATCGGTCATTCCCAGCTCCTCAAAGAAACCGCTTCAATATGGGCCGATGCCGTCGAGAGCGAAAGGCGCGATCACTGCCGGCGCGGCACCCGGCGCAACATGCGGCGGCTCGTCGCAACGGGTTGGCAGGGGGTTAACGCGGTTGTCGCTAGCGCGAGCTGTGGTGTAAATTATGTCCTGCGTACGCGGCCCAAAGCGCATTGCCGCGCCGCGATTTGGTCGAGCGGTGCGAGGTGTTGCGGATCCGCTCGGAAGGCCCCTCTCGGAACGCTGCTCCGGGTTGCCCGTGACGGATGAGAGGCAGTAGGCGCATGTTGCGACTGAAGACATGGCTGACAGGGAACGGGTGGGCGCTGCTCGTGCGTACGCTCGGGGCGACGAGCGTCGCCGCGGCTGCCGAGGCGGCAGAACCGAGGCCGTGGCAGTTTGGCATGCAGCCGCCGGCCACTGTGGTCGAGGAACGCTTGTCGACATTTCACGACGCACTTCTGATCATCATCGCGCTGATCACAGCCTTTGTCCTCGGGCTGCTCGTCTACGTGATCCTGCGCTTTAATCACCGCAACAATCCAGCGCCCTCGCGTACTTCCCACAACACCGTGGTCGAGATGCTGTGGACTGTGGTCCCGGTGCTGATCCTGGTCATCATTGCCATCCCTTCCTTCAAGCTGATGTATTACATGGACAGGGTGCCGAACCCCGAGATGACGATCAAAGTTACCGGCCACCAATGGTATTGGTCTTACGAATATCCCGATCAGGACGGGCTCACCTTCGACAGCAACATCATTCCGGAGGCCGAGCTCAAGCCTGGCCAGAAGCGGCTTCTCGACGTCGACAACCCATTGGTAGTCCCAGCCGACACGATCATCCGCGTCCAGATTACCGGGACCGATGTGATCCATAGCTGGTTTGTACCGTCCTTCGGCGTCCAGGAATACGCGATCGTCGGCCGGCTCAATGAGAGCTGGATGAAAATCGAGCACGAGGGCACTTACTACGGTCAGTGCAACCAGATCTGCGGCGTCAATCACGCCTTCATGCCGATCAAGGTCGTGGCGGTGGCGAAGGACGCTTTCCCGCGCTGGATAGAAGACGCCAAGAAGAAGTTTGCACGCCGCGATGACGGCGAGGACGCGGTGCGTGTTGCCGCAGTACCCGAGGTGCCGGACGGCACCCACTCCGCGCCGGCCGGTAATTGAGATCGAGGGAACAAAGGATGGCTTACGAGCATGACGCCCACATCGCCGACGAGCATGGCCATGAAGCTTATGGTCACGGCCACGCCCCCGGCTTTTTTACCCGCTGGCTGTGCTCGACCAACCACAAGGACATAGGCACCCTTTACCTGGCGTTCGCCATCATCGCCGGCGTGATCGGCGGCGCCTTCTCGGTCGTCGCGCGGATCCAGCTGATGCATCCCGGCAACACCTTTATCGAGGACCATCAGCTCTATAACGTCATCGTTACCGCGCATGGCCTGATCATGGTGTTTTTCGTGGTCATGCCGGCGATGATCGGCGGTTTTGGCAACTGGCTTGTGCCGCTGATGATCGGTTCGCCGGACATGGCGTTCCCGAGGATGAACAACATCAGCTTCTGGCTGCTGGTGCCGGCTTTTGCGCTGTTGGTCGGGTCGACCATGGTCGGTGGCGGTGCCGGCGTCGGCTGGACTATCTATCCGCCGCTCTCCGGGCCGGTCGGGCATCCCGGAGCAGCCGTTGATATGGCGATCTTCTCGCTGCACCTCGCCGGTGCGGCATCGATCATGGGGGCGATCAACTTCATCACGACGATCTTCAACATGCGCGCCCCCGGCATGACGATGCACAAGATGCCGCTCTTCGTGTGGGCGATTTTGGTGACCGCGTTCCTGCTGCTGCTGTCGCTGCCGGTGCTCGCCGGAGCAATCACGATGCTGCTGACCGACCGCAATTTCGGCACGACCTTTTTCGACCCGGCGGGCGGCGGCGACCCGCTGCTGTTCTTGAACCTGTTCTGGTTCTTTGGCCATCCCGAGGTGTACATCCTGATCCTACCGGGCTTCGGGATGATCTCGCAGGTGGTCTCGACCTTTTCGAAGAAGCCGATCTTTGGCTATCTCGGCATGGCCTACGCGATGATGGCGATCGGCGTGATCGGCTTTATCGTGTGGGCGCATCACATGTTCACGACCGGAATTTCGGTCGATGCGCGCGCCTATTTCACCGCAGCGACGATGGTCATCGCCGTGCCTACCGGGGTTAAGATCTTTTCGTGGATCGCGACCATGTGGGGTGGGTCGATCGAGTTCAAGACGCCGATGCTATGGGCCATGGGTTTTATCTTCCTGTTTACGGTCGGCGGCGTTACCGGTATTGTGCTCGCAAATGCAGGCGTTGATTTTGCCTTACATAACACCTATTATGTGATCGCCCATTTCCATTACGTGCTGTCGCTGGGCGCGGTGTTTTCGATTTTTGCCGGGTTCTATTATTGGATCGGCAAGATGTCGGGGCGGACCTACAACGAGACTTTCGGCAAGATCCATTTTTGGACCACCTTCATCGGGGTTAACCTGACATTTTTCCCGATGCATTTCCTTGGTCTAGCGGGCATGCCGCGGCGCATCGCCGATTATCCGGATGCTTTTGCCGGCTGGAATATGGTCGCGTCGATCGGCGCTTTCATTTCGTATGCTTCGACTTTGTTCTTTGTCTTCATCGTGCTCCACACCCTCTTGGCCGGGCGCCGCGTCGGAGCCAATTATTGGGGTGAAGGGGCGACGACGCTCGAGTGGAAACTTCCCTCACCGCCGCCGTTCCACAGCTATGAAGAGCTGCCGGTCGTTTCATGAACGCCCGCCTCGGTGACTGAATTAGCGGAGGCGGCGGAGCCCGCCACCATCTGCCGCACCACGCCCGGGGCGGCGGTCGCCGACTATGTCGAGATCCTGAAGCCTCGGGTGATGTCGCTGGTCACCTTCACCGGGCTCGTCGGGCTGATCCTGGCACCGGGGCATATCCATCCGGTGCTCGCCGCGGTCGCCGTGTTGTGCATCGCGGTCGGCGCAGGCGCGGCGGGCGCCATCAATATGTGGTATGAGCGCGACATCGACGCCCGAATGAGGCGCACTGCCGGACGTCCCTTGCCTGCGGGCCGGATGATGCCGGGCGAAGCCCTCGGCTTCGGCGTGGTGCTCGCGACCGGCGCGGTGCTGGTCATGGGGCTTGCCGCCAATTGGGTGGCGGCCGAATTGTTGGCGTTGACAATCGGCTTTTACGTTTTCGTCTATACGATATGGCTCAAACGGCGGACGCCGCAGAACATCGTAATCGGCGGCGCCGCCGGTGCTTTTCCGCCGATAATCGGCTGGGCGGCGGTAACTGGCGAGATCGGGTGGGGTGCGATCGCGTTATTCGCGATCATCTTCTTCTGGACTCCGCCGCACTTCTGGGCGTTGTCGCTATACCGCAGCGGCGATTACGCAACTGCCGGGGTGCCGATGCTGCCGGTCGTCGCCGGCCCACGTCAGACCAAGCGGCAGATGCTGCTCTATACCTTGTTGCTGTGGCCGGTAACGGCGGCGCCCTGGCTCCTCGGCGTCGCGGGCAGCTTGTACGGCGTCGGTGCGATCCTGTTGAATGGCGTTTTTACGGGCACGGCGATCCAGGTCTGGCGCGACAGCGGCGATCGCAGTGCCCGGCGAATGTTCGCGTTGTCGCTGCTCTATCTGTTCCTGATCTTCAGCTTGCTGCTGCTCGACCGCACGCGCGGAGCCTTGCTTTGAGAGCGACCGATCTGGAGCAGGAGAGGCAGCGGACGATACGCATGCGCAACCGCGCACTTGTCGCCGTGCTCGTCGGTCTGGTGTTGCTGTTCTACGCCATCACGATCGTTAAGATGGGCGGCTCGGGATGAGCACGGCGACCCGATCGCGCCGCCGTAACGGTGCCACCGCGCTCCTCCTCCTCTCGGTGGTCGGGGCCATGGTCGGCCTGTCCTTTGCCTCGGTGCCGCTCTATCGCCTTTTTTGCCAGGCAACCGGCCTCGGCGGAACGACGCAGCGCGCCGCGACGGCGCCGGCCACAAAGGCCGCCGATGTCGTCACCATCCGGTTCGACGCCGAGACCGCGCCGGATCTGGGCTGGGAGTTTCGCCCTTTGCAGCCGATGGTCACCGTTCATCCCGGCGAAGAGCGGCAGATCTTCTACCGCGCCGTCAGCAAGACGAGCACACCCACGACCGGCTCAGCCACCTTCAACGTCACCCCGGCCAAGGCCGGCATCTATTTTGACAAGCTGCAATGCTTTTGTTTCACCGAGCAGCATCTGGCCGCGGGTGAGAGCGTCGATATGGGCGTGGTCTTCTTTGTCGATCCCGACATTCTGACAGATCCAAATACCAGCGACGTGCGCACAATCACGCTGTCGTATACAATGTTCCGGGCGCATCAACCGGCGCGTCCAACCGCTTCCATGGCGCTGCAAGCACCCGCCGCGAACTGACCAAACCGGGCCCCGATCCATGAGCGAGACGCACGCCGCGCCAAAGCATCCCTATCACCTCGTCGATCCCAGTCCCTGGCCGATCATCGGCGCGGTCGCCGCCGGCTTCCTGACCGGCGGCGGCGTCCTCTACATGCACGGCCACGGCTGGACATTACTGATCATCGGCATTCTCTCGGTGCTGGGGATCATGGCGGTGTGGTGGCGCGACGTGATCCGCGAGGCGACATTTCAAGGCTACCACACGCCGGTCGTCCAGCTCGGCCTGCGCTACGGCATGGCCTTGTTCATCGCTTCCGAGGTGATGTTTTTTGCCGCCTTTTTTTGGGCATTCTTTGCCTCGAGCCTCTTCCCGGTCGGCGGCGTCTGGCCGCCAAAAACCATCCATCCGTTCGACCCGTTCGAATTTCCCTTTCTCAACACGCTGATCCTGCTGCTGTCAGGAACCACCGTCACCTGGGCGCATCACTGCTTGATTGAGGGCGACCGCAGCGGATTGCTGCGCGGTTTGGCGCTGACCATCTTCCTCGGCCTCTGCTTCACCTCCGTGCAGGCTTACGAGTACAGCCACGCTCCGTTTTCGTTCACCGGCGGCATCTACCCCTCGACCTTCTTCATGGCAACCGGCTTCCATGGGTTCCACGTCATCATCGGCACGACTTTTCTGATCGTCTGCCTCTACCGCGCATGGCGGGGACACTTCAAACCCGACCACCATTTCGGTTTCGAGGCAGCCGCGTGGTACTGGCATTTCGTCGATGTGGTCTGGCTTTTCCTCTTTGTCTGCGTCTATTGGTGGGGAGAGGGGAGCGGTGGGGCCGGTCCCGCCGGCTGACCGCCGGTGGCGATCTCGACACGGGAGGTTGGCGCCGTCAGCCCGCTTCGCGTGGCCCTCGGTTGCCGGTGCCCGCGATGCGGCAGGGGTCGGCTCTTTGCCGGTCTTCTGAACGTGCGCCAAGCATGCGAAATCTGCGAGCTAGACCTGTCGGCCCAGGATGCCGGTGACGGTCCCGCAGTCTTCGCGATCTTGTTTCTAGGCATGATCGTCGTTGGTCTCGCAGCGTTGGTCGAGATCAATTTCTCGCCGCCGATCTGGGTACATCTTCTCTTATGGGCGCCGTTGATCCTAGTCGGTGCGGTAGCGATGTTGCGCCCGCTCAAGGCGGGGCTGATCGCCCTGCAATACCGTCACCGGCTGCTCGGCGCGCCGCCTCCGTCCTGATATTTGGGGCGGCACTCAGCCTTGGCCGGCGCGCCCCGGTTTCGCCCGCTGTTCTGGCCGACCGTGTTTACGGTACCGGTCGTCCTACTTTGCCTCGGCCTCGGTCTCTGGCAGATCGAACGGCTCTTCTGGAAGCGCGAGCTGATCTCACAGCGCCAGGCGGCGGTGGCGGCGGCGCCGATCGTTGCTCCGCGCAGTCTAGAGAAAGCACGCAATCTGGAATTCCATCCCATCATCGATGAAGGGGTTTTTCTGCACGCCAAGGAGATCTTCCTCGGCGCTACTTCAGAGGCCGGGCGGAATGGCTATCAGGTGCTGACGCCGCTCCAGGAATCGGGGGGCCGTATTGTCTTCGTCAATCGCGGCTTTATCCCTGCAGAGCTTAAGGATCCGGCCAAGCGGTCCGACGGCCAGATCGCCGGCGCGGTGCGGGTTCAGGGTCTGCTGCGGCTTCCGCCGGCGGAAAAACCGGCGTGGTTTCTGCCCGACAATCGCGCCGATTTGAACTATTGGTTCTGGGTTGATTTGCCGGCGATGGCTGCGGCCGACGGGCTCGATCGGGTCGCGCCCTTTTATATCGATGCCGACGCGACGCCGAACCCGGGAGGCTGGCCGAAGGGCGCCGTCACCCGGCTCGCACTGCGAAACGACCACCTGCAATATGCAATCACGTGGTTTTCTCTGGCGGTTGCGTTAATCGTCATCTATTTCCTCTACCACCGCCGGCATGTGAGATCGGGATGATCGCTTACCGTCAGTTGGAGACGCGATTTCGTCGGGTTGGGGCGATCGAGCAGGCGATCGCGATGCTCCACTGGGACGCTGCGGCGATGATGCCGGTCGGCGGTGCCCGGGCACGGGCAGAGCAGCTCGCAACGTTGCGGGTGATCGCTCATGAGGAGCTGACCGCGCCGGAGCTCGACGACCTTGTTGTCGAGGCACAGAGCGAGAGCAACGCGCTCGACGCATGGCAGCGCGCCAATTTGCGAGAGATCGGCCGACGTCGGAAGCACGCGGCGGCGCTGCCGGGTAGCCTTGTCGAGGCCGAGTCGCGCGCTTGTTCCGAGTGCGAGGCGGTGTGGCGTGACGCCCGGTCGCAGAACGATTTCGCTGCCGTTCTACCCCTCTTAGAGCGCGTGCTGGGTTTGCAGCGCGAAATCGCTGCGATCAAGGGCAACCATCTCGGGACGACGCCCTACGAGGCCCTCCTCGACCAATACGAGCCAGGCGGGTCGGTCGCGACGATCGACCGGCTGTTTGATCAGATCGCGACGTTCCTGCCAGATTTGCTCGAAGCCGCGCTGACCCGGCAAGCCGCCTTGCCGCCGGCGCCTGTCGGCTCTTTTCCGGTCGACCTGCAGCGCCGGGTTGGAGTGCGGCTGATGGAGCGCATCGGCTTCGACTTCGCGCATGGCCGGCTGGACGCCAGCGCGCATCCATTTTGCGGCGGCACCCCTGACGATGTGCGCATCACCACACGCTACGACGAGAACGATTTTGGCCGCGCCTTGATGGCGGTTCTGCACGAGACCGGCCACGCCCTCTACCAGCGCGGTCTGCCGGAGGAGTGGCGCCTGCAGCCGGTCGGCCGCGCACGCGGCATGGCGATGCACGAAAGCCAATCGCTGCTGCTCGAGATGCAGGTTTGCCGCAGTCCCGCCTTCATGGCCTTCGCCGCACCGATCCTGCGCGAGGCATTTGGCACAGACGGGCTGGGCTGGGAAGCAGACGCGCTCTACCGCCGGCAAATCCGGGTCGCGCGCAGCTTGATCCGGGTCGATGCCGATGAGGTCACCTATCCTGTTCACGTGATTCTGCGATATCGCCTCGAGCGGGCGATGATCGCCGGCGGCCTCGCGCCGGCGGACCTCCCCGGGGCCTGGGCGGAAGGCCTGCGCGGATTACTCGGCATTGTCCCCGCTGATGATCGCCAGGGCTGCCTGCAGGACATCCATTGGTATGACGGCGTTTGGGGTTATTTCCCGACCTACACGCTCGGCGCGCTGATCGCCGCGCAGCTGTTCGAAGCCGCGCGCGCCGCCATCCCGGACGTGCTGGAAGCGATTGCACGGGGTGAATTCGCCTCGCTGCTGGGCTGGCTGCGCGAGCGGGTTCATTCGCAAGGATCGCTGCTGTCAACCGCGGAACTCGTCGAGACTGCGACCGGCTGGCCGCTCGGGACGGCGAGTTTCGAGCGTCACTTGCGCAACCGTTATCTCGGTTAGCGCAACCTCCCGGCTTCGGGAGCGTTAACGGGGACTAGGTAACGGGTTTGGGGGATAAGGTGTTCGACAGTGCCGAGCAATCACAGGCTTCCGAAAGCGATCGTTATGCGGAGCTTCGGAGGTTTGCAGACGTGCGGGCCGAGAGTGAAGCGTTGACGGCCAATCTGACGCCAGAAGACCAGTCGATCCAGTCGATGCCCGATGTCAGCCCGACAAAGTGGCATCTCGCGCATACGACCTGGTTCTTCGAGACGTTCATCCTGACTCGGTTCGAGCCCGGTTATCGGGTCTTCGACCCGGCCTTCGCCTACCTATTCAACTCGTATTACGAGGCTGCCGGTCCACGTCATCCGCGACCCGAGCGCGGGTTGTTGTCGCGTCCGGCGATCGACGTCGTCGGTGCCTATCGCGACCATGTCAGTGCCGCAATGACACGGTTCGTCGAGGAGGCGCCCGTGGAAACCTGGCGCGAGGCGGCTTCCCTGGTCGAGCTCGGGCTTCATCACGAGCAGCAGCATCAGGAACTGATCCTGATGGACATCAAGCACGTCTTTTCGGTCAACCCGTTGTTCCCGGCCTACCAGGCGCCGCGGCCCCAGGCCAGAGGACCGGCCGCGCCGTCGGCCTGGGCCGAGTTCCCGGGCGGGCTCGTCGAGATTGGGCACCACGGCGAGGCCTTTGCGTTCGACAACGAGACCCCACGACACAAGGTGTGGCTCGAACCATTCCGCCTCGCGGCACGGCCGGTCAGCTGCGCCGAGTATCTCGGCTTCATCGAGGCCGGCGGTTACAAGAGGCCGGAATTCTGGCTTTCGGATGGCTGGACAACGGTTTGCCAGCAGGGTTGGGAGGCGCCCCTCTATTGGTGCTGCGACAGCGGGGAGTGGACCATCTTCACCTTGTCCGGACGCGGTCGATTGAACCCGATCGAACCCGTCTGCCACATCAGTTTTTTTGAGGCCGACGCCTTCGCGAAATGGGCCGGCAAGCGACTGCCGAGCGAGGCCGAGTGGGAGATCGCCGCCGTGGGTCTTCCGGTGGCCGGCAACTTTGCCGACACTCGGCAACTTCACCCCCGCGCCGACCCAATGCCGGCGTCACCCGTTGATAAATCGGCTCTTCGGCAGATGTTCGGCGACGTATGGGAGTGGACGGCCAGTCCCTACATTCCCTATCCCCGCTTTCGCGCGGCACCCGGAGCGGTCGGCGAATACAACGGCAAGTTCATGTGCAACCAAATGGTGCTGCGCGGCGGTGCCGCGGTGACCTCGGCCGGCCATGTTCGGCCCACCTACCGCAATTTCTTCCCGCCCTCGGCACGCTGGGCCTTCGCCGGGTTGCGGCTGGCGGAGGATCTCGAATGATCAGCAACGCGCGCTTCACCTTTCACGATCTGGCACCAGGCGAAGAGAGCTTTCGCGATGCCGTGTTGAGAGGGCTCGGCCGCGCCCCCAAATCGATCCCGTGCAAATTTCTCTACGATACGCGCGGATCGGCCCTGTTCGAGGCGATCTGCCGCCTGCCGGAGTATTACCCGACCCGCACCGAGATCGCGATCCTCGAAGCGAACGCGGCGGAGATCGCGGCGCAGATCGGCCCGCACGGCCGGCTGATCGAGTTCGGCAGTGGTGCGAGCACCAAAGCGCGCATCCTGCTGCAGGCGCTCGATCGGCCGGCGGCGTACGTGCCGGTCGACATTTCGCGCGAGCATCTGCGGGACGCCGCCGGCAGCCTCGCCGAGGATTTCCCCTGGCTGCCCGTCGTCGCCGTCTGCGCCGATTATACCCGGCCCTTCCCGCTGCCGCCGCTTCCCGGCCCGGACGGCAAGCGGGTCGGCTTCTTTCCCGGCTCGACGATCGGCAATTTCGAGCCGGACGCCGCGGTGGACTTCCTGACCAATTATGGGCGCATTCTCGGATCTGGCGGCGAGATGCTGATCGGCGTCGATCGCAAGAAGGATCCTCGGATCCTCAATGCTGCCTACAATGACCGGGCTGGGGTGACCGCAGAGTTCAACCTCAACCTCCTCGAGCGCATCAACCGCGAACTCGACGGCGATCTCGATCTCGCCCGGTTCGAGCACGTCGCCTTCTACAATGAAACCGAAGGGCGGATCGAAATTTACATCCGCAGCCTCGCCAATCAGGAAGCCTGGATCGCCGGCACATCCATCTTGTTTGCCAAGGGCGAGCTGATCCATACCGAATACTCATACAAATACTCGATCCCCGAGTTTCGCGCCCTGGCTGCGCGGGCCGGGTTTCACCCGATCCGAACCTGGACCGATCCGGCCGAGTTGTTCAGCGTGCATTATTTCCAGCTGCGCTGATCCCTCACGCCGTCGCCGCACCGTCGACCGGGAGGGCGGCGCCGGAGACGAAGGACGCCTCGTCCGAGATCAGAAACAGTGCGGCGTTGGCGATTTCCTCGGGCTTGCCGGTGCGGCCCATCGGGTTCTGGCGGCCGCGTTGAAGAACCAGCGCCTCCTTGTCCTGGCCGGAGGTGCGCTGCTGGTCCGGCCGGGCGACAAAGACCCGCAGCATCGGTGTGTCGATCGGGCCGGGGCAGATCGCGTTGACGCGGATCTTCTCTGGTGCGAGCCGCTTGGCGAGCGAGCGGACAAAGCCGACGACCCCGAACTTGGCCATCGAATAGACCGGGCTGAAGGCCGAGCCCTGAATGCCCGAGGTCGAGGCGGTGTAGAGCAAGCTGCCGCCGCCGCGCACCCGGATCTCTGGGATCGCCGCCTCGGTCGTCACCAGCACGGTGCGCAGATTGAGGTCGATGGCGATCTCGAAATCCCCCATCTCGATGCCTTCGATCGAGGCCGGGCCGGGATGGCCGACATGGTTCCAGACGAAATCGAGCCCGCCGAAGGCGTTGGCCGTGCGGCGCACGATATCGCGAGCAAAATCGTCCTGCCGCAAATCGCCGACGAGGCCGAGCGCGCGGCCGCCCGCGGCGGTGATCTGGCCGACCACGGCCTCGACCCCGGCCTGATCGATGTCGACGACCCCGACCGCGGCCCCTTCGCGCGCGAAGCGGAGCGCGCCGGCCCGCCCCATCCCGGAAGCCGCCGCCGTGACGATGCCGATCTTGTTATCCAGTCGCATGGTTTCGCTCCCTTCTCTTCATTTGTTGTCGAGCTGCCCTAAGCCGCTGTTGTCGAGCTGCCCTAAGCCGCGATCTCCTTGCCATCGTAGAGGGCGTCGAGGGCGGCGCCATATACCTCGCGGATGACATGACGTTTGATTTTGAGGGTCGGCGTCATCTGGCCATTGGCGATGGAAAAGGGCTCCGTCGCAATCACAAAGTGCCGCACCCGCTCGAAGGGCGACAGCCCTCGGTTGACCCGGGCCACGACGGCGCCGATCGCCCTGGCAAATCCAGGATCGACGGCGACCGCACGGAAATCCTCGGCAGAGCCCTCCGGGAGTGAATGAGCGGCGGCGAAATCGGTATCGGGAACGAGCACGGCGACGAGATAAGGCCGGCGGTCGCCGAATACCATCGCCTGGGCGATTTCCGGCTCGAGCGTCAGATAGCCTTCGACGTGCGCCGGCGAGATCGTCTCGCCGCCGGAATTCTTGATGAAGTCGCGCTTGCGGTCGGTGATCCGGATATAGCCGTCATCATCGAGGAGGCCCACATCGCCGGTCTTCAGCCAGCCGTCTTCGAAGGCTCGCGCGGTCGCTTCCGGGTCGTTCCAATAGCCCTTCATGACGTTGTCGCCGGCCACCAGGATCTCACCATCAGCGGCGATCTTGACCCGGACCCCGTCGAGCGGCGGCCCGACGGTATCGATCTTGACCCGCAGGGGCGAGTTGCAAGCGATGACCGGAGCCGCCTCGGTCTGGCCGTAGCCCTGCAGCAGCCTGACCCCGAGCGCCAGAAAGAAGCTGCCGATCTCGGGGTTGAGCGGCGCCCCGCCCGACACCATCGCCTTGAGCCGACCGCCGAAGCGCCGGCGCAATTTGGCTCGAACGAGACGGTCGAGGAAGGGATCGAGGAGCCGCTCGTCGAGGCTCAGCGCCTGCGACGCCAACCGCTTGCGCCCGATCGCCGCGGTCTTGTCGAACATTCGCCGCGCGAGACCGCCCTTGCGCTCGACAC
>Ga0210406_10000678_pt1 | contig 45591 bp, 33 predicted proteins | sample IncBWC30MmetaG_FD_155454 | JGI IMG/M metagenome (GOLD analysis project Ga0210406, IMG submission 155454) | Forest soil microbial communities from Barre Woods Harvard Forest LTER site, Petersham, Massachusetts, United States - Inc-BW-C-30-M | ecosystem: Environmental > Terrestrial > Soil >...
GTGATGTGAAAGACAGGAGTCAGGCACTTGCTAAGCAATGGGGCAGCCGTTCCTACGAGGTCTCCTTCAGCTGGCTATCAAAATTGGAGAGCGGCACGCCCAATCTCATGCAACGACTCCCCCGCCTTCCATCGGCTCCAAACATCAGCCTTCTGCGCGGGAGATAGTCTCGACTGCTTTCCTTCACTCATAAACACCATCCTCAATAGAAGAACTTCTACTAGATGGTGTTGCAGCGACCTATCGAATGCACCGACTTTTCCGGAACTCCAGAAACTACTTCCTGTTTGACCGTCACTGTTGATCTACTCGTGGCGGAGGGCGACCATAGGGTCAGTGGTGGCGGCGCGTGCGCTGGGGATGAGGCAGGCAGCCAGCGTGGCGATGAAGAGGAGCGCGGGGACGATCGCGAAGGTTATCGGGTCGAGCGCGGGAACTTCGTAGAGGAAGCTACGCAGCAGTCGAGCGAATGCGATTGCCGCAGCCATACCGAGGCAGAGTCCAGTGATGAAGAGCGAGAGTCCTTCGCGGAGGATGAGGCTGGCTATGCCTGTACGTGTTGAGCCGAGGGCCATGCGCAGGCCGATCTCGCCCGTTCGTTGGCGGACGGAGTAGGCGAGCAGGCCATAGACTCCGACGACAGCGAGAAAGAGCGCGATGGCAGAGAAGAGCGTGAGCAGCGTAGTTTGGAAACGTCGCGGCGCGGTGGCCTGCGTGGCGAGGTCGCTCATCACGTGGATGTCGGAGACGGCGATGCCAGGGTCGATGGAGCGGACGGCGGCGCGGATTGCGGAGACGACGGCGTCCTGCGGAAGAGTAGAGCGTACGGTGAGATAAACGCCGTTGGGAGGCTGGTTACCATTGAGGAAGGGATCATAGATCTGTGGGACTGCGGCCGTCTCGAGGCCTTCGTTGCGGATGTCCTGAGCGACGCCGACAACCGTCGACCACGGGTCATCAGTATTTTGGCGAAGGTGCTGGCCGATGGCGTCCTTGCCTACGAAGAATCTGTTGGCGAAGGCCTGGTTGACGATGACTACGTGATGCGGGCCGGGGAAATCTTCGTCGGCGGTGAAGTTGCGGCCCTTGAGCAGTGGCGTCTGCATGGCTGTGAGATAGCCGGAGGTGATGGCGCGCTCCTCGACTAGCTGACGATCCTGATTCGGGTAGCCGTCGACCCAGAGAGTGGTGAGGCTCTCGGAGCCTGTGAGCGGCAGGAAGTTGACGAGGCCAGCGGATTCGATGCCATGCTGCGCTTCGACTCGCTCGAGAAGAGTTGTGTAGAAGGCCTGACGCTTTTGAACAGTGTCGTAGCTTGGTGTGACTGCTACGTTGACGGCAACGGTAGAGGGCGAGAAGCCGGTCTGGACGGAGAGGACGTTGATGTAGCTGCGAAGGAAGAGCCCAGCGCCGACGAGAAGAACGACGACAAGTGCGATCTGTGCGGTGACGAGCAACCGGCGCAGGCGGCGGCGGTCGGCGACGAGGCCTCGCGTACCGGCGCTTGAGAGGAACTCGGCGAGGTTGATGCGCGTGGCAGAGATTGAGGGAAGGATGCCGAAGGCGATGCTGGTGATGAGGCTGATGAGGACGAGGAAGGCTAGGGCGCAGAGGTCGAGCGATGCACTCTCCATGTGTGGAATGTTGCCCGGGTTGAGTTTGAGCAAAGCGCGGACGAAGAGGTAGGCGAGTCCAATGCCTACGATGCCTGCTGTGCTGCCGAGCAGGAGTGATTCGGTAAGCATCTGGCGCAGAAGGCGGCCTCGTCGCGCGCCCAGAGTGGCGCGGACACCAAGCTCATGCCGGCGATTGGCGGCGCGAGCGAGAAGAAGGTTCGCGGCATTGCCGCAGGCGATGAGCAGAACAAAGCCGACTGCCGCGAGGAGAAGCAACATCAGCGGGCGAACAGGACCGAGGACGTGCTCCGGAAAGGACTTGACCATGCCGGTCCAGCCGTTGGCGAATGTGATCGGCCCCGGAAATTTTGGGCCAACTGAAATGTTAGTCTTCGGCAAAATCTGAAAAGGAGATTTTGTATGAAGAAGAAGCGATTTTCTGTGGAGCAGATTGTGGCGGTGCTGAAGCAGGCCGAGTTGGGTGTGCCCGTGGCAGAGGTGATTCGCAAGGTTGGTATCAGCGAGCAGACCTTTTATCGATGGAAGAAGCAGTATGTTGGCATGGAGACGGATCAGGCCCGGCAAATGAAACAACTCCAGGAGGAGAACAGCCGCTTGAAACAACTTGTTGCAGATCTGAGCCTGGATAAGACGATGCTGCAGGATGTGCTGAGAAAAAAGTTCTGAAGCCTTCGGGGCGCCGTCCGATGGTGGATCATTTGCGCGATCACTATCGGGCGAGCGAACGGCATGCCTGCCAGGTTCTCCTGATGGTGCGAGGCACGTATCGCTATCAGAGTCATCAGGAACCATGGACGGAGTTGCGGATGCGGATACGCGAGATCGCACAGAGCAGGGTGCGTTACGGGTATCGCAAGATCCGAGTGCTGCTGAACCGCGAAGGCTGGGCTGTTGGGAAGCATCTGGTGTATCGGCTGTACAAGGAAGAGGGCCTGGCCTTGAAGAAGCGGCCACAGCGCAAGAGGAAAGCAGTACGGCACCGGGAAGAACGCTTCGTCGCGGCAGCGCCCAACCAGGCATGGAGCGTCGACTTCGTGTCCGATCAGTTGCACGATGGCACGCGCTTCCGCGCCTTGACGATTCTCGATGTTTACACGCGGGAAGGCGTTGCCATCGAAGCTGGCCAGAGCTTGAAAGGAGAAGATGTGGTGCGAGTGCTCAACCGAGTAAAACAGCAACGCGGAGTGCCGAAGTTCTTGTTCTGCGACAACGGAAGCGAGTTCACCAGTCAAGCCATGGACCTATGGGCCTACCAGAATGGAATGAAGATCGACTTCTCGCGCCCTGGCAAGCCGACCGACAACGCGTACGTGGAATCATTCAACGGAACCTTCCGAGCCGAGTGCCTCAATGCCCACTGGTTCGGGACGCTGGCCGAAGCAAAACGGCTGATCGAGCAATGGCGGCAGGAATACAATGAGAGTCGTCCTCACCGATCTCTCGGTGAACGGACGCCGAGCGAGTTCGCCAGTGAGTACGCGGCTAGCCGCGTACTCACTGTAACCTAAACCAGCCGAAGACTAACTCTAGGCGTGGTACAGAAATCCTGGTCCGATCAGGAGAACCTTGACTGCCAAAATCTCTACTTTCGATTGGTACGGAAATCCGGAGCGCCTCAGACTGCCAAAATCTCTACTTTCGATTGGTACGGAAATCCGGAGCGCCTCACCTCTGTGCCCGATCTCGCCCGCAAGCTGCGACGCCACATCAACGCTTACTCAGCCAATGCTCAGCCTATCAACTGGAAGTACTCCGACCCTTCTCACCGCATCCGTAGTACGAACTCTTTGCGACAGGCCACTAGGGGGCTGAAACTATGCAGTTGATTGCAAATATTTGCCAGAAGATTGAATACGTTGCAAACGGCGTTCTACTCAACGGTTGGCTCTCATAGACGTGGGGGAACGTGTAAAGCCAAAACGTCTACTATTTCCTTCTATTGTTTGGGGGAATAGAGTCCAGAAGGCTCTTTCATTGTCATATCGGATGGTGGGTTCGGATGGCATTGCAATTGCTCCATTGTGTGTGTGTGTGTGTGTGTGTTGGTAAGCATGGTTGTGCGTTCTGTCGGATTTTCCCGGTCTTTCAAATTTACTCATCGGAATCAGACCAGATAGAGCGCGCATGTTGAGACTTTTGCACAGTGACTCCCTGTGAGTCACAATCGCGAAGCGTTGTCAAAAATCGGGGTGGAAATGAGTTGTTCGGTTGATCCGCTGGCAAATTGCATGTCGTCGACGCCCTATCTTTCGACAGAGGAAGCACATTGGTATGCCGTATACACGAATGCTCGTCACGAGAAAGCGGTGGCGGATCATCTCACATCAAAAGACATCGAAGTCTTTGTTCCTACAATTACGGTGATGAGTTCATGGAAAGACAGAAAGATGAAGCTTCAAACCCCAGCTTTTCCGGGTTATGTCTTTACCAAAATTCACCTGAGTGAACGGGGACGGGTCATTTCGGTTTCTGGAGTTGTCAGAATATTATCTTTCAACGGAGTTCCAAGCCGGCTGGACGAGGCAGAGATAGAGAACATCAGACTGTGCCACCGGCGAGGTGCTTTGATGGAATCGCGGCCATTGTTCAGAGTCGGCGAGAGAGTCAGAGTTAAGTCCGGTCCTTTGGAGGGGCTGGAGGGGTTTGTCTCACGTTGTAAAGACGAACGGAGGCTGATTGTTCCGCTATCTCACATTAATCAGTCGCTCGCCGTTCAAGTCGATATCGAATTGTTAGAACCAGCAGAAAAGACTTTCCAATACAAGTTTGCCTGACCTATAAATCGCTCACGCGTTCCTTAGTTCTTCTACCAAAGAGGGGGAAAGCCAGTGTATGGGTCATCGCGAAGCATTTCGCCAGGGACTGAAGATCATGTGTCCAAGAGAAGATCACCGCCTGTTAGAGAATTCGCCGATCTCGTTTCTGGGAGATATGTTATGCCCGCAATAGCTGACGAGCAGTCTTCTACTCATCCCGTGGAGAATCAGTCTGAGCACAATACCTATGGGCAGATCCTCAAATCTTCAGCGATGGTCGGTGGTTCTCAGGTGTTGAACATTCTGATTGGTATGGTGCGTACGAAGGCAATGGCGGTGATGCTCGGGCCCGCTGGTTTCGGCTTGTTCGGGCTCTATAGCTCAGTCGTCTCTTTGGCGCAGACATTTGCCGGTATGGGCATCAACAGTAGTGGTGTCCGTCAAATCGCAGCTGCGGCGAGTTATCGAGAAGAACAGCTTGTCGCGCAAACTACTCTGGTTCTGAGGAGGGTTTCCCTCTTTCTGGGTTTGCTTGGTGCAGCATTCATGATAATGTTTTCCCGACAGATCTCCTCTCTGACCTTTGCTAGTGAGCGCCATGCCGGAGCTATTTCCGGCCTGTCGATCGCAGTTTTCTTCACTTTGATTTCTGGTGGTCAGGCGGCACTCATTCAGGGTATGAGGCGCATCGCCGATCTCGCCAAGATGCAGGTTTTCGGAGCACTTTTCGGAGCCTTATGTAGTATTCCGTTGGTCTATTTTTTTCGCGAGAAGGGAGTTGTCCCTTCCCTCATCTGTGTTGCCGCGACGGCGGTCGTGACTTCCTGGTTGTATAGCCGACGGATCGCGATTGCGGCGATCTCGATTGGTGCCTCAGCAGTATGGAGAGAATCGGGTGCGCTCTTGAAGTTGGGAATAGCGTTCATGGCCAGCAATCTGCTCACCCTGGGTGTTGCCTACGTCATTCGTATCACTGTGTTGCGAAAGGTCGGCTACGAGGCGACGGGCCTATATCAGTCCGCTTGGAGCCTTGGTGGTTTGTACGTCGGGTTCATTTTGCAAGCCATGGGAGCAGATTTTTACCCTCGACTGACCGCCTGCGCCGGAGACAACATCGCATGCAGTCGTTTGGTCAACGAACAGTCACGGGTCGGATTGTTGCTCGCAGGTCCCGGGGTTATCGCTACCCTTACGTTCGCGCCTCTGGTCATAGCGATATTCTACAGTGCGAAATTTGGTGCGGCGGTTAATATTCTCCGCTGGATATGTCTGGGAACTATCTTGCAGGTCATCACCTGGCCGATGGGATATGTAATTGTCGCCAAAGCGAAGCGTGCCCTTTTCATTGGGTGCGAAGTGGCTTGGAGCCTTGTCAGTCTGGGACTAGCCTGGGTATGTATCACTCATTGGGGGCTGACTGGCGCAGGTATCTCCTTCTTTGGCTCCTATATATTTCACGGCATCATGCTCTACGCAATCGTGGCTCGACTTTGTGATTTCCGCTGGTCGAGTGACAATAAAAGAACGGCCTTAATTTCTCTTTCTTTGGTGACGATTGTTTTCTGTGGCTTCTATCTGCTGCCTCTTGCCTGGGGAGTTTGTCTTGGAATAGTGGCGTTTCTTTGCAGTGGGGGGTATTCAATTCGGGTCATCACGACCCTTCTTTCCCCAGAACAGATACCCCGTCCGATCAAAAAGCTACTGGCGATCTGTGGGTTGTCCATGCCAAACCGCGCCAGCTGAGCCAGCCTTTCGGAATTTGAAGTCTTTGCTATTTGCTTTCATTCCCTTGAGCGAGGTTTTACTTGCAGGATCCAACCGTAAGTTTTGTCGTTCCCTGTTACAAGCTGGCACACCTGCTCAAGGAGTGTGTGGAGTCGATCCTTGCGCAAAGCTATACAAATTTCGAAATTCTTATCATGGATGATTCGTCGCCCGACAAGACTGCGGAAGTATCGAGTACGTTCAAGGACTCTCGCGTCAAGTATATAGCTAACGAACATAATCTAGGTCCGCTGCGCAACTATAACAAGGGCATCGCACTGAGCCGGGGGAAATATGTCTGGTTGATTTCAGCTGATGATCTCCTCCGGCGTCCCTATGTGCTTGAACGGTACGTAGAATTGATGGAGGCGCACCCGCAAATAGGATATACATTCTGTCCAGGAGTCGCGATTAGAGATGGCGAGGAAGGTCGCATTTGGAAAGGTTCAGAATATGGGAAGCATAATCGTATCATCAAGGGGCAAACCTTTCTGAAGACCCTTCTTAGAGGAAACCAAATCCTGGCTCCATCAGCAATGGCACGCCGAGAGTGCTACGAACGAGTCAGCATGTTTCCAGTGGATGTAACATGGGCCGGCCAGGCGATCGATCTGGTATGGGGTGGCGACTGGTATCTCTGGTGTGTCTTTTGCCTCTTTTACGATGTCGGATACTTTGCCGAGCCAATGGTCAACTATCGTGAGCACGAGCTTAGTATGACAAACGTCATTACTCAGGTAAACGGGAGCGAAGATTGCGCGGCAGCGGAAATCGGGACAGCATATATGGTCAGACAAAAAGCTCTCGATACTGGCCAGAGCCGCGCTGCCCGCGAATGTTTAGAAGGAATCGCACGTCTGTATACGGGCCATTGCGTATCGAGAGAGTATGAATGGCTAGGAAATTCGGCGACGTCCTGTATCAGTATAGATAAGGCAAAGAATTGGCTTTCGCTAGCTTCTGAAGATGCAGAAGAAAGAAGATGGGTTCTTGCTCGGGTATTAACTGGACTTGGCGACGAAGCGTTATTCCGGGAAGATGTAATCTCTGCACGAAGATTTTACCTGCGAAGTTTGCGACAGGACCCCACAGTTGCGAAGACATGTGCGAAACTCGCCTTCCTTGCGCTCGGTAAGCTGGGATACCGCCTGCGGCGCGGAATTCGGCGGCGCCGAGACGGCGCCGACAAACATAAGAGCTTGATGGAAGCGCAACTCACAAGGTAGAGCAATACTCTGTACCAGCAATGTACAAGCTATGGGAAGTAACTCTCTTCGGATTCTGTATGTTTCGACCTTCTGGCCTCGCAAGGGGGCCAATGGTTCCCCAGGGTTTCGACGCGGCGGTTCGCAAGTGCGTTCACTCGGGGTATTGCATGCTCTCCAAGAGATTGGAAGCGTTGAAGCAGTAATTCTGGACGACGAGGACGAAACCGGCGACCTGCTACTCGAGCCCGGATTAGATCTGCAGATCAAACACACTTTTAAAGTAAAACCGCAAGTGAACACAAGCATCGCACAAAAGCTTCGATGGGTGATCGATCCAAACAGCGATTACCCGAACGGCTGCGGGGTTGGAGCCGATGCGACTCAACGGCTCATGGCCAGCCTGAGTGATTACGACCTAGTATGGTTTTTCAAGCTTCGATCCGCCGATCTATTTCTGAATAGATTCTGGTCGCGCTCGGTACTCGATATAGACGATGTACCTAGTATGACTGAAGGGGCCAAATCACACCTTAACCGAAGTGTGCGAGACACATTTCTTACGCGTTGGCGTAGCTTTGGTTGGCGGCGTAGGGAAAAGGTACTGGCGCACCGGTTCAACGTTTTGACGGTCTGCAGCGAGCAAGATCGCGAATATTTGAAAGATCTGGGAACCAAGTTGCCCGTACATGTAATCCCGAACGCGTTTGCAAAGCCATCGGGCGAGCCCGTTCGGTCTCCCGCAGTACCTTTCAGACTGGGTTTCATTGGGCTTCTGGATCATTTTCCGAATCGGGATGGAATCCGTTGGTTCGCAACCAATTGCTGGCCGCTGATCAAGCGAGAGTTTCCGAATGCGCGTCTGCGGCTTGTGGGGATCGGTAGCGACGGTCCCTACAAGCCTGATGCTGAGGGCGTCGATGGCCTCGGCTGGGTTGCGGATCCAGCAGACGAGATCAGCACCTGGTCACTTATGGTGGTTCCGATAAGAATCGGAGGCGGTACTCGCGTCAAAATCGCGGAAGGATTTGCCAATAAGTGCCCGGTAGTATCGACCCGTCGTGGGGCATACGGATACGATGTGCACGACGGTGAAAATATATACCTGGCAGATTCTGCAGAGTCATTCGCTGATGCGTGCGTGCTAGCTCTTCGCGAGCCAGACCGCGCCGCAGAAATGGCCGACAGAGCCTGGTGCGACTTTCTGGGCAAGTGGACCTGGGATGCCATCCAACCCCGCGTCTGGACGGCGGTGGAAGACTGTCTCAGACTGAAGAACGACGGCTGATTCTCTCCGATCGGGATTCATTCGCCCCATACTTCTTGGGATTTTTGTTTTATGAAAGCCTCAACACAAATGACAGCCGTAGAGCGCTCCCGATGATTTGAAGTTACAGCAGAAGTGTTGGCTTAATGGATAGTTAGTGATGACCAGGTGTGAAAAGTTGTTCCGAAGCCGAACTTGAGGCGCCGGTCGATGTCCTTGACTCATCGATGTCCGCTTTCTGTGGCCAACCCGCCGGATGCTTTTTTTGCGATCTCAATACCCATCAAAGATTACTGCATATGCCTAAAAATCTCATATTTCCTCGCTACGTACTAATAACTCCCGCCCGCAATGAAGCGCTTTTCATCGAACTAACAATTAGGTCCGTTATAGCGCAAACGGCAAAACCGGTTAGATGGATCATCGTGAATGACGGCTCTACGGACGGGACCGATGAGATTGTAAGGAAATATGCTAGTGAGCACCCCTGGATCGAATTGGTCTCGATGCCAGCGCGCAGGGAACGCCATTTTGCTGGAAAGGTTCACGCTTTCAATGCAGGCTACGCCAGGATCAAAAACCTCGAATACGAGGCCATCGCCAATCTCGACGGTGACATATCGTTTGACAAGGATTACTTTTCGTTTTTGCTCGAAAGACTTGTTGGGGATCGCTGCTTAGGTGTAGTCGGGACACCGTTTAGAGAGGGCACGACTCCTCTGTACGACTACAGGTATATGAGCATTGAGCACGTATCGGGCGCCTGTCAATTGTTTCGGAGAGAATGTTTCGAAGAAATCGGAGGATATGTGCCAGTGAAAGGAGGCTGCATCGACCACATCGCCGTCCTTTCTGCGAGGATGAAAGGATGGAAGACTAGGTCATTCCCCGATAAATTGTGCTGCCACCATCGGCCCATGGGAACCGCACAGCACAGCATGGTAGCGGCCCGCTTTAGAAACGGTGCCAAGGATTACGCTATTGGGAATCACCCTATTTGGGAATGTGTCAGGACCGTTTATCAGATGACGAAGCCGCCATTGGTTATTGGTGGTTTGATGTTGGGTCTAGGTTACGCCTGGTCACTAATTAGACGGGTGGAGCGACCAGTCGACCGCGCACTGATCGACTTCCATCGACGAGAGCAAATGACCCGGTTGAGGGCGATGTTTGCGGGCCGAAGGTTCTATGGAGCAGCGAGTCCTTCCGGCGCTGTCTTAAACGCACCTGAATAGCTCAAGCTGGGTCATTTTGGATCGCCTCCACTTCGTCGGCGAAGCGGCGTTCAACAAAACGATCACCCGATGCAACCGAACCTCCGGTACGTTCTTAGAAGAGAGAGCAACTTGACACCCTGGACTAGCGGTCAACCCGCTCTGATCGTCAATGCAGACGATTGGGGACGAGACAATGAGAACACAGACCGCACTCTGGAGTGCATCGCTTCCGGGGTCGTTTCCTCCGTCAGCGCCATGGTTTTCATGGAGGATTCAGAGCGGGCTGCTGTGGTCGCACGGGAACGAACGATCGACGCCGGCCTTCACCTCAACTTTACAACCCCATTTACTGCGCCGAACTGTTCGGAACTGTTACTTGATCACCAGCTCAGAATCGCCGGTTGCTTGCGGCGACATCGTCTGGCGCAGTCTCTGTTTTATCCATCATTGGTGCGATCTTTTGAATATGTCGTCTCGGCTCAACTCGACGAATACCGTCGTCTCTATGGGGCGGAGCCAGAACGGCTTGATGGTCACCATCATATGCATCTTTGTGCCAATGTCCTTGCAACTGGGCTTCTTCCATCGGGAACCGTAGTTCGGCGCAATTTCTCGTTTCGTGCTGGAGAAAAGAGTTTTGGAAACCGTCTTTATCGGCAGGTTGTCGACCGGATGCTGGCGCGGCGCCACCATCTCACCGACTTTTTCTTCTCACTGCCGCCGCTCGAGCCCCGCAGTCGCCTAGACCGGATATTCTCCCTGGCACAATCGTCTGTTGTCGAATTAGAGACTCATCCGGTAATGCCGGACGAATATAAGTTTCTCAGGGGAAGCGAGATGCGCCATCAGATTGGAGAAGCTCTTGCGAGTGCCGGCGGCTGCCAACTCATGCAGGGTGAGTCATTAGACCCCACCCTGACCTCTGGAATCCTACGATGATGTCACTAAACGATAACAAGTCTTTCGCACGACTCATCGGTAGCGTCCGACCCGACACCCGCAGTCGCGCAAAGAACAAAGCTTCGGCGTTAAGACCGGTTTCTTGATAATGCCCAAACCAACTGCCTTGATCGGTTTTGCCGAAGCAATTGCCGCACCAGAGGTGGCGTGGAGTCTCCTAGATGACAACTTCAACGTAATTGCTTTTACACGACGAGGCCGTACTTCAGCACTACGCCACAGTCGACACATTCAGTACCACGAGATCTGTGGGCCTGAGTCAGATGTACAAGCGTCGCTTTCCGATTTGAAAGCTTTGCTTAGGTCGCTGTGCAGTCAAACAGAGTCCGCCCCGTGCATACTGTTCCCACTCGACGACACGGCCCTTTGGCTATGCAGTAAAGTGCAAGCCGAACCAAACTGGCGCCTTGCAGCACCGCAAGAGTCATGTATCGAATTTGCTCTAAATAAGCAACTTCAGACAGAGATAGCACAAAAAGCGGGATTCAATGTTCCCAATACCCAGACGATACGCACCGCCGATGAGCTATTCAGATTCGTCCGAACAGAAGAATTCCCGATCATTCTGAAATCCTTGGAATGTGTTCCTGTCAGTGATGGACGGGTGTGCCGCTCTAAGACCTGGATATGTGCAGATAACAGAGAATTAGAGCGGGCGGCAAGAGAATGGGGAGAGCGTCAGCCACTGCTCGCTCAACAATTCATCTCTGGGAATGGCGAGGGTGTATTTGGCTTTGCCACATCCATTGGTGTTCAAGCATGGAGTGCTCACCGAAGACTCCGGATGATGAATCCCCAGGGCTCTGGATCCAGCGCATGCGTCTCGCAGCCGATTGACCAAACTCTTATATCAAAAGTCGAGAATCTGACGAGAGCCGTGGGCTGGAGTGGGTTGTTTATGATAGAGCTTCTTCAAGACGCTGCAGGCTCTTCATGGTTCGTTGAACTGAATGGGCGGCCTTGGGGCAGTATGGCACTTTCTCGCCGTCAGGGGTTTGAATACCCAGCGTGGCAAGCGAGACTTGCGCTTGGTTGCGAATCAGGGATATCAACTCAAAGTGGAGCAGCCGTTCCGGGATTTGTGTGTAAGCACGCAGGCCGTGAGCTCATGCACTTGCTGTTTGTGCTGCGTGGTCCAAAATCGCGGGCGTTGACCAACTGGCCATCATTTTGGAAGACCTTAGAAGAGATTGGGCACGTTCACGCAAGTATGGGGTTGTACAACTGGCGACGCGATGATTCTAAAGTATTCTTCGCTGACATCTACTACACTCTCCGCGACAACCTTTTCAAAACCAGAGGCTGAACGATATGGAGATCTCTGCTGCTTGCCACTTACATTCCTCCTGGTCGTACGACGGGAGCTGGCCTCTCGAAACGTTGAGCGCAAGTTTTGCCGATCGTGGATACCAAGTGCTTTTAATGACAGAACACGATCGGGGATTCACGGAGACACGCCTTCTCCAATATCGGGAAGCATGCTCCGCAGTTAGTTCTGACAAACTTCTGGTCATTCCGGGGATCGAGTATAGTGACGCGGATAATCGCGTGCACGTTCTGGTTTGGGGCCCCGTCCCTTTTCTTGGTGAAGGTCTGCCAACGCGTCAGATGTTAGAGGCGGTTCGAGCGCATCATGGGGTCGCAGTTCTTGCGCATCCTGCGAGAAAGTCAGCGTGGAAACTCTACGAACCTGAATGGGCCAACCTGCTTCTGGGAGTTGAAGCGTGGAATCGCAAGTATGATGGGTGGGCGCCGGGCAGGATGAATACATCATTTCGGCAGTCGGATGCTCTAATCCGATTCGTAGGCCTGGATTTCCATACTCGGCGACAGTTCTTTCCGCTTTCAATGATGCTCACGCTAGACGGCAAAATAACAGAACACGCGGTCATTCAAACCCTCAGATCGAATCGCTGTTCTGCACGAGCCTTTGGATTACCGCTCACAAGCACCATCCTGAGCCGAGCTATATTGCTGCTAAATGCAGCAGAGTCGACCAGGAAGACTATATCTTCGTTTCTCAGGTCCTCCAAAGTATTGACTCGCCTCGCTAAATCATGGATGTAGAAGGTCTGAACATGCTAGCTATTCCCCACATATCGATTTGCGTTTGCACATTCAGGCGAGTAGAGCTTCTTAAACAACTGTTGGGAGCGTTGGATTCGCAGAAGACCGATGATACTTTCACCTACTCGGTGGTAATAGCAGACAACGACTGTACCAGATCTGCAGAATCTATGGTCACAGAGTTTCGCTCTGCCACTGGAATGCGGGTCGATTACTGTGCCGAGCCTAGGCGGAACATCGCTCTGGCAAGAAACAAAGCTCTCGAGCGCGCTAATGGTGAGCTGGTTGCTTTCATTGATGACGACGAGCTACCCGTCGACCATTGGCTCATGAGCCTTTTCAAGACGTACAACGAATTCGGAGTTGAAGGAATCCTTGGGCCCGTACTGCCCTACTTCGATCGTGATGCGCCGCAATGGGTACGCAAGGGAGGGTTCTATGATCGACCGAACCATGCCAAAGGGCGCTTGATGTCCTGGTCAGAATGTCGCACCGGCAATGTCCTCTTTAGAAAGGGCATCATCAATGGCATCGACACACCATTTTGTTCTGAATTTGACACTGCCGGGGAAGATATGGACTTCTTTCGGCGAATGATCGATAAGGGATTCGTATTCAGATGGTGCAATGACGCCATAGTCTACGAATTTGTACCTCCCGCACGTTGTCGCGTCGGTTTTCTCATCAAACGCGCGCTTCTCCGTGGGAGCAATTTTTCAAAACACCAACAAAGTCATCTCTCCCACTTCCTCCGATCCGTCGTTGCCGTACCAACTTACACGTTGGCATTGCCGTTGCTCGCTCTCTGTGGCCCCCATATGTTTCTCAAGTATCTTGTCAAGCTTTGCGACCATTCGAGCCGGCTACTTGCATTCGCAGGGTGGAGAGTGATGACAGAACGAGAAATGTAACGCCTTGCATTTCTGGATCCGATTGAATAGTCCTTTCACTACCCTGGATGGAACCCTCGTTGTTTTGCCAATCTCACCATGGATGAAACTCACAGGCGGGCGGGCCCCATGAACATCCTGTCGATGGTGTGGCACCCGGACACACAAAAGTAATGCGATAGTTGCTCGGGCAGTCCGATCTTGTGCCGAGCGCGGCATCCCGCACCTCATCTATGTGCGCTTTGCCTATGGCACGAAGGAAGAATGCACCTTCACAGAATTCAAGTAACGCGACGGATTTTAAGCGAATCGATCTGCCGCGATACGATGTTCCACTGACATGGATTGAAGCATGGACCGCGCGAAAGACTTTATCAGCTCTTTGTTGACCGCCTTCCTGTGAATGTAGGCAATCAACTCTGCAAACTTCGAGTTGTCCGGTACAACGGCGAAATTAGTTCTGTAAATGACTCAGAGAGCGCTTGGAGCATTGTGAATAGATTTACACAGGAGTTGCAAACTAACATGATTGAGATCAGCATTAAAGGCAAGTGGACCCCGGTTCCGTCGATTCCTTTCGAGGACTTTACAATCGTCACCACTGGAAGCTGGATCAAAACTGCCAGAGTTCATGACGAAGCGTGGATGGAGACAGAACTACACGATCCTGATCGTTGCCTCCGAAAATTGCGGGAATCGGGGCACCACGCCGATATTTTTACGTTCACACAGATGCCGCCCGGCCGGCCGACTGGATATGAGTACCACTCGGAACCGGATAGTGTTGCGTTAATTCGACTGGCGAGTTTTGACGGTTGGTGGAAAGGCCTATCTCAGGTAACACGCAAGAATGTAAGAAGAGCGGAAAAGCGCGGCGTTCGCGTGGAGGTCAAACAGTTTGACGATGCGTTAGTCAACAGCCTAGTTGAACTCAACGACTCTTCTCCCATCCGACAAGGTAGGCGATATTTGTACTACAAAAAGTCGTTCGATGAGGTTAAGAGAGATTTTTGTTGCTTTGCGGACCGAAGCGATTTTCTGTGTGCGTATTTTGAGGGTGAAATCATTGGTTTTTTGAAGGTTGTTTATAGAGGACGGGTTGCCTCGGTAATAAACCTATGCACGAAGGAGGACGACTATGATAAGAGACCTGCGAATGCACTGATGAAAGTCGCGGTCGAGAGATGTGCCGCGAAAAAAATATCATACTTGACATACGGGCTGTTCCACTATGGCAACAAGCGGGACAATCCAATTACGCAATTCAAGGTTCGCAATGGATTCGAAGAAGTACTGATACCGAGGTATTTCATTCCTCTGACCGTATGGGGGCGATTGTGCTTGAAAATCGGATTCCATCGCGGTATGGTTGGTATGCTTCCTAATCGCGTGCTTCAAACGGGTGTCGCAGTGCGCGGTAAAGCATACCAAGTCTACTTGTGGTTCATGAGCCGGTGTAGCTCAATAGCAGAGCGACCGAATTGTAATCGGCAGATGGAGTGTGCAAATCCTCCCGCCGGCTCCAAACTCCAATCCGTCGACGACCTCTGAATTACCCTCGACCTGCCGTAGCCATTCTTACATTGTGTTGATCTAATATGCCAGGAATTGTCGGTCTAATCACAAAAATACCGCGAAAGCAGGCCGAATCACGTCTGTGCCGCATGGTTCACACCATGTACCATGAGACCTTTTACCGCTCTGGTACGTGGGTCGATGAATCCTTCGGCGTCTACGTCGGGTGGACGGCGCTCGAGAATTCTTTCTCCGAAGGAATGCCCGTTCAAAATGAACGAGGAGACGTCGTCTTGATCTTTTCGGGTGAAGAGTTTTCTGAACCCCGCGCTCGTCACTACCCTGAAGAGCATGCGCACGTGCTCGATGCCAAAGGTCCATCTAATTTAGTGCCTCTTCTTGAGGGAGCTGCGGAAAATCTTGCGCATCTTAATGGATGGTTCCACGGACTACTCATAAACCGGTCCCAGACTTCGGTGAAACTTTTCAACGACCGATATGGAATGCACCGCCTTTATTATTACGAATCGAGAGAGGCATTCTACTTCGCTGCGGAGAGCAAAGCACTACTGGCAGTCTGTCCTGAGCTTCGCAGTATAGACGATAGAAGCATGGGAGAGTTCGTCGCCTGCGGCTGTGTGCTGGAGAACCGCACTCTGTTTAAGGGCATTCGGGTTCTTCCGCCTGCGTCGGATTGGACCTTCCGTAACGGTAAACTCCAGACACAAGAGCTCTATTTCTCCCCCCGCGAATGGGAAGTACAAGAACCCTTTGACTCGCCCACTTATCAGAGTCAGATTCAAAGTGTCTTTAGTCAGAACCTTGATCGTTACTTCAGTGGCGAAGAATCCATCGGGATGTCGCTGACCGGCGGCTTGGATACGCGGATGATCATGGCGTGGCGTCACCCCGAACCTCAAAGTCTTCCCTGCTACTCCTTTGGCGGGATGTACCGTGACTGCAGAGATGTCGCTGTCGCAAAACAAGTGGCTGCAGCCTGCGGTCAGTCTCATCAGATCATCCCCGTTGGAGACGAGTTTCTCTCGCAATTTCCGCATTATGCGGAGCGTTCAATCTATCTCACGGATGGGTGCATTGATGTCGGCCATTCCCCAGATCTCTATGTGAACGAACGTGCAAGAAAGATTGCTCCAGTTCGAATGACAGGGAACTATGGCGGGGAGGTCCTTCGCGGAGTACGTGCCTTCCGGCCAATGCAAACGATCCCGCGGTTGTTCGCCGGCGATTTCTTACCATTCCTCGATGCCGCTCGAACCACTTACCATCAGCTAACTGATGATATCCATCCCGTAACGTTCGCGGCATTCCGGCAAGCTCCTTGGCACCACCACGGCTTGCTCTCGTTGGAAAAGACACAAGTCACGCTGCGGTCCCCATTCCTAGACAACGCTTTAGTTAAGACTGCTTATCGTTGCCCCAAATCAGATTGGGTCTACAGCCACGTCTGCAATCAATTGATTGCTGCCGGGGACCCCGTCATGGCGAGAATTCCAACCGATCGGGGTGATGTGTGCGCAGAAAGCACATTGTATTCGCGCTCACGCCGCAGATTTATCGAATTCACTGTAAAAGCCGAGTATGCCTACGACTACGGGATGCCGCAGTGGCTGGCAAAGGCAGATCGTTTTGTGGCGCCGCTTCACTTTGAGCGCGTTTTCCTGGGGCGGCACAAGTTCTATCATTTCCGTGTCTGGTATCGCGACTATCTAGCTACTTACGTGCGGGAAATGCTGCTCGACCGCACAACGCTATCCCGCCCATATGTGCAATCCAACATGGTTACGTCAATCGTCGCAGACCATCTCTCTGGTAAGGGAAACCATACCGTTGCAATCCACAAGCTTTTAACCCTCGAGCTTATCCACCGTCTCTTCATAGATAGTAACCACGGCGATTGGAATGGCGATGCGGTTGCGGCAACTGAGACACAATGGGTCGTGCCGGTTCTGAAATGATGACACTTCCTCGCAAAGCGACAGTATCGACGCTTCTCAAAGGTCCCGGTAGTCCGGAAACAGTTTGGCCTTTACCCAGCGATAAACAACCACTGAAGCCATTACACTGCGGCGGCGTAATAGCACAAAGAGCACAGGCACCCGGACGGCTTGTCGGACTCGACTTCGCCAAGGGAACCCTGGTCTTGATCATGGCCCTCTATCACTGGATGAACTATTTTGTATCTACAGACGGCTCAGTCTATAAATATCTGCGATTCCTGACGCCATCATTCATCTTCATTACAGGCTTTCTGATTGCGCAGGTTTATCTTGGAACAGCACGCGCGCGAAGTTCGTCCGCTCCGAAGAGACTATTGGTGCGCGCCGCGAAACTCCTAGCGATCGTGTTGATACTGAATCTCGCAACAAATGCAACGCACGTTGGCATATCCGATATAACATTCTATGCGCTGCGTACGACAATATTGGGATCGGTAGCCGGTTCCGTGCCAGTCGTATTTTCCATCTTGTTTCCGATTGCATATCTCTTACTGCTGTCCTCTGGCCTGCTTGTCGTGTCGCGATGGTATAGCGGCATTTTCCATGTCGCATCGGCGCTATCGATGGGCTTGGCGTACTCGCTCGATCTGACCGGAACCGGGGGTAGAGGAGGATATCTGCAACTCCTTAGTATTGGCCTCTTTGGCGCCAGTCTCGGCCACGTTTCCATTGCCCGCCTCAATAGAATTGTCGACCATCGTTTCGGCCTGCTGTTGTTCTATATAGGATATCTAGCCGTTATCACATATTGGGGTGATGGATATCTAGTTCAAGTCGCTGGAGTGTGCGTGACTCTGGCCATTATGTATTGGATTGGCAATACAGACCCAGGATCGAATAAGGTCAGGCAGACTATCGTTTTGCTCGGACGGTATTCCCTGTTTGGATACATCATCCAAATTCTGATTCTCCAACTTCTTCGTCGAGGTATGTATTCCCTGAGACCTGGGATTGGGATGTCGTTTCTGGCATTCCTTGCGTGCATCGTTTTGACAATTCTGAGCATTCAACTGGTCGATTACCTGAAGAAAAGAAGTAGCGCAATGAATCGACTCTACACAGCAGTGTTCAGTTGAAAGCTGCTCAACTAGAGATCGGAAGCCATTTCGCGTAGATATGCTTGTCAACAACGGAGAGATAGAGAGTGATCCCGCTTATTGGCGCGCTAGTGATCGGCCTTTTTATATCCATGCTCTTTTGGCTGGATCGAGACAATGCACGCATTTCGAAGGCGACGTGGATTCCAACCTGCTGGCTGCTGATTGCCAGTTCACGACCGATCAGCGAGTGGCTAGGGGTGTCTTCAGGGAGTGACGCCTACGTTGAGGGCAGCCCCCTTGATCGCAACATTTTGACGGCTCTACTCATCGCCGGGCTCGTGGTCTTGTTCCGACGGGGGACGCGGGTATCCGAGATCGTTCGGGCCAATTGGCCAATAATTTTGTACTTTGCCTATTGTGGAATAAGTTTGTTCTGGTCTGATTTTCCTTTTGTGGTACTGAGGCGTTGGTTTCGGTCGGTGGGCGATCTTGTCATGATCCTGGTTGTCATCACTGATCCCGACTGGACCGATGCGCTTAAGAGACTTCTGACGCGTATCAGCTCCGTGCTCATTCCACTGTCTATCCTTTTGATTAGGTGCTTTCCGTCGTTGGGCAGGCGCTATTCCGTAGGCGGTGCACCGCAGTGGACCGGTGTTGGAAGCGACAAAAATGCTCTCGGCATGTTGTGCATGATTTACGGTGTCTCCCTGTTATGGCGCGGTATTACAGTTTATCTCGACCGGAGCACTCCCCATAGATCTCGGCAGCTTACGACCATCGGCCTTATCTTCATGATGGACCTCTACCTCATACTGGTAGCAGACTCTCAGACGGCCCTGTCATGTTTCTTAATGGCTAACCTGTTGATCATTGTGACAGCTCTCTTCAAAGCATTCCGACGGCCCGCTCTTGTGAGTCTGCTAGTTGCGGCTATGCTTAGCGTCGCTTTTTGCGCGCTATTCCTGGGAATTGGTAGTAGTGCGCTCTCGTCATTGGGACGAAACGCGAGCCTCACCGGGCGCACCGACGTCTGGCAGGTTATACTCCCCTTCGCAACCAATCCACTAGTGGGAGCCGGCTATGAGAACTTCTGGATCGGCGACCGCCTTGAGGCCTTCAAACGCATCGGTCTCGGGGGACTGAACCAGGCACACAATGGATACATAGAAATCTATCTAAATATCGGCTGGGTCGGCCTTGTGATCCTCGGTATAGTCATTGTCGCGGGGTACCGAGATATTATGAAGGGATTCCGCTATCGCAATCCGGAGATGACGCGGCTCCGGCTGGCGTACTTCTTCATATGCCTCGTATACAACTTCACGGAAGCCTCCTTTAAAATGATGTCCCCCGTCTGGATGATGTTTCTCTGGTCGGTCATGGTCACGAGGAAAGTAGAGGCAGACAAAGTCGTCCCTCGACTCAAAAAGCGCACGCACGCAAACATCGAAGTATTTTCCAATGAGCCTGGGCCCGGGGTGATTGAACATCCAGTGGTGCCGGTTTAAGGAGACCGCAGCCCAACTGCAGGCTCTTTCATCGCTCGCGAACCACACAGTCCCAATTTGATACTGTTGTGTCTTTGTGAGGAACCACAGCAAGGTGGAAATCCTCTGACAACACGGCATTATTTACAAATATCGACATTCGAAAGCACGTGGCGCCAACGTGTTTTTTCACGAACTAGCGGACAGTCCTAACTCATTTTTAGCAGAGCAAACTATCGCTTCTTTTAAATGAGATCAAACCGACTGTGAGATTCGGAGAAGATTGTGGATCAGAATGGCACATTATTTAGTGGCAGTAGGAATGGCGGGCCTCAACGGCCGCAGGTGGGAACGGCTATCCCGAAGCGATTGATTCAGACCGGTAGGAAATCCCAACCGCTGATCAACCGGGCCGCGATGGCTAATGTGAGAATGTTAAACCCCGACTTCGAATATCTCTTTTTTGATGATCTGGCGGTGGATGAATTCTTGGAAAGCGATTTTCCGGAATACCGAAAAGTCTTTAGAGGATTCCAATTTCCGATTCAACGATATGATTTCTTCCGATACCTTGCAGTCTATCGCTACGGTGGATTTTATCTTGACCTCGATGTCTTCCTAGCATCCGGGCTCTCCAGCCTGTTGAATTGCAACTCCGTTTTCCCATTTGAAGAACTTACGGTCAATGCGTACTTGCGCGATGTCCGAAACATGGACTGGGAGATTGGAAACTACGCGTTTGGAGCAGCCCCAGGACATCCATTCCTGAAGAAGGTGATTGAAAACTGTGTAAAGGCACAGGAGGATCCCGCGTGGACGAAGTGTATGATGCGAGGAATGTTTGGCCTAATGAAATCGGAATACACGGTTTTGAATACTACCGGCCCCGGCCTTCTATCTCGAACGCTGGCAGAGAATCCAGAGCTCGCCAAGACAGTGACCGTCCTGTTTCCGGATAACGTGTGCGACGTAGACAAATGGCATCGATTCGGTGAACTAGGTGTCCACCTAATGGGCGGATCGTGGCGGCCGCGAACTCACTTCCTGCGCAGGAGGCTAGCCGTGTATGTGGAGGCCCGGAAACAGGAGCAATCGTTGAAGTATGGCCTCAAGCTGGGGAACCAACGGCAGCATATCGGAAACACAAATAGTGAAACCTTGCGAGAACGCGTACCAGCCTTAACGGGGCAGGCGCTGGTCCCGTGAACCGAACAGTAAACGCAGTGAAGACAGAAATGAACGGGGAGTAGACGCCATTGGCTTTATTGACTAGGGTTCAAAAATACTATCATCGAAAAGCTTCCACGCTATTGTTTAAGAAGACCTTGATGGTCTCGGCACAGCGGCCTCTGATTTCCTTTTCTTTTGATGATTTTCCGGAATCAGCATCTCGCACCGGCGGTACTATTTTGAGGCATTTCGGTCTGAATGGGACTTATTATGCATCGTTAGGTCTTCTTGGAAAGGATTCGGAGTCAGGCCGTATCTTTGGCAGTACAGACTTGAAGCTGATCTGTGAACAAGGTCATGAATTAGGATGTCACACATTTTCACACTGCCATTCAGGGAACACCGCTACGAGAATCTTCGAAGAGGCGATCATCGAGAATCGTAACGCCCTGCGCACATTGTTGCCCGGCTCGGAGTTCCGCACATTTGCATATCCAATCAGTTGCCCTCGCCCTCTTACGAAACTAAGGACCAGTAAGTACTTTATGTGCTGCCGGGGAGGCGGTCAAACTTATAACGTGGGGTCGACGGATCTCAATAACCTCGCGGCCTTCTTCCTAGAGAAAAGCCGAGATGCCATTCGGCCTGTGAGAGACCTAATCGATCAGAACCGGCAGGCTCGAGGTTGGCTGATCTTCGCGACTCACGACATTTCTGACAACCCCACACCGTATGGGTGCACACCGACATTCTTCGAAGAAGTTGTGCGCTGTGCAGTCGATTCTGGCGCATGTATTCTTCCTGTCGTCAAGGCGTTGGAGGTCCTTATGGGAGGGGGAGATCACGAACGTGTTTCTGCCTAAGGCAGATCAGAGGCATGTGCGATTCACACTTTGGGCAGAGCTGGGAGAGTTCCCATGGAGGGCGCGCCCTCCGCAATGTGGGGCTCCGAGCCCAGAAGTTTGATAGAGAGCGTCGCATAAACAAAGAAATCACCGTTTTGCTGCTTCGTGCGTTGGTGATGTCCACTCGCGAGTGTAGGCAAACTTAGAAACTGCATCTTGCGGATCCGAATGCAAGATGCGCCGCGATGGATATATACCAGCGTTGAGAGAAAACATAGGTAGATCGTCAGGTTCATAGCAGAACATGTTATTCAATTCCATCCAATTCGCAGTCTTCTTTCCGGCTGTCGCTGCAATCTACTATCTCTTGCCGCAGCGTTGGAGGGTGCATTTCCTACTAGCGGCCAGTTGCCTGTTCTACATGGCCTTCGTACCTGCGTATATAGCGATCCTTTTTGTGACGATTCTCATTGATTACGTTGCGGGAATATATATAGAACGAGCCGCGGAACAACAAAGGAAGGCGCTCCTTTTTCTAAGTATTGTGTCGACCTGTACGGTACTTGGGGTCTTCAAGTACATGAATTTCTTAACCGGCAGCTTCGAAGGATTAGCAGCTGTCTTCGGATGGCGTGTGCCGAATGCCGCCCTGAATATCATCCTGCCTATTGGGCTCTCTTTTCACACGTTCCAAAGCCTGAGCTATGTAGTCGAGGTCTACCGCGGGAACCAGAAGGCTGAGAGAGATTTCATCGTCTATGCCACATATGTTATGTTCTTCCCCCAGCTTGTGGCAGGTCCAATCGAACGCCCACAGAACCTCTTACATCAATTCCGTGAATGGCACCGCGTCAATTACATCAACATCAGTAGCGGTCTGAAACGAATGGCGTGGGGCTTTTTTAAGAAGCTGGTCGTCGCTGACAGATTAGCGTTGTATGTGAATGATGTGTATGGAGCGCCGCGCGGTTATAACGGCCTTCAATTGAGCCTCGCCACGTTCTTCTTCGCATATCAGATCTATTGCGACTTTTCCGGCTATTCAGACATCGCAATCGGGGCGGCACAGGTGCTGGGCTTTAGGCTCATGGAGAACTTCAGAACCCCCTACTACTCGTTGTCAGTTTGGGAGTTCTGGCGGCGCTGGCATATATCGCTTTCCTCATGGTTTAAAGATTACGTGTATATCCCACTGGGAGGCAGTCGTGTTAATGCCGGGCGATATATCGTAAATATTCTGGTGACGTTTGGAATCAGCGGCTTGTGGCATGGGGCAAGTTGGACGTATGTGTGGTGGGGGCTCTTAAATGGAATGTACCTCATCATCGGGTGGCTCACTAAGGGATGGAGAGATCGTTTCTTTAATACGATCGGCCTCGGGGAGCAGACCCTGATACGCAAATCGATTATGTGGGCCTCCACCTTCTCTCTGACCTGCATGGCATGGATCGTTTTCCGGGCGAAGAGCTTGACTGATGCGTGGTACGTCTTTAGCCATCTGTTGCAGAACTGGAACATTCATCAAGTCAACACGGTACAGTTCCTCTTGCGGCAATTGCCCGTTGCCTTGGCAGCTATCCTGGTGCTTGAAGCATGTCAGTTATGGTTCCAGAATGAGGCATCGGTATCGTCCACCTTCGGCAAGCTATCACTGCCGGGCAGATGGACGGTATATGCCGGTTTTGTGATGCTGGTAGTGATGTTTGGCATCTACCGAAAGACGCAGTTCATTTATTTTCAGTTTTAAGAAGCGGCTGCACATGAAATTGAACGGAAGCGTTTTCGAGGATTCGCGGAATGCGATGGCAGGTGCTGTCATCGAGGGCTGCCGTAGTGTTCCCGAGGGAATAGGGGTCGTCGCGACAACCCCCAAAGAGGACGACCGAGGTTCTGAGGGTTGGTTCGTGTCGCGCAGGTTGGTTTGTTTCTTTGGTATATTGGCAGCCCTCGCTCTTGGACTGAATGCGCTGATTACCCTCGGCCTCTGGCATGTGAAGACAGGGCAATACGGAGTGTCAAACAGGATTGTGCGAGGCGAAATCAACGCTCAAATCGTTATTAACGGTTCCTCTCGGGCGCTATCCGGTTTTGATCCGCGCATCATTCAGGCAACCACCGGACTGAGTGCATATAACATCGGCCGGAACAGTTCACAGACTGATATGCAACTGGCGGTTCTCAAAGCGTACTTGGAGCACAATAGCAAGCCTGGGATAGTGATACAGAGCCTCGACAGTTTTTCCTTCGAAGCGACGCGCGAAGTCTATAATCCGGCGCAATATGTACCATACCTGTATGACGATGCACTCTGGAAGCCTTTGCGGCAGATCAATCCGAGCATCTGGAAGAGCCGATATGTGCCCCTGTATGGCTACGTAGTGGACGACATGAGGATGTCCTGGGTAATTGGTCTGGGCGCGCTTTTCGGCTGGTCCCCGCAAGAAGACTACTTCCTCGGCTTCAACCCACGGTTTCTGAAATGGACCGACGAATTCAAGAGTTTCAAAGCCGCAAATCCGGGCGGAGTGAATTGGCCAATCGATGCGGAGGGCCGGCAGAGCCTCGAAGAGCTTGTTCGTGTGTGCCAAGTGCGCGGAATTCAATTGATCTTCGTCTATGCTCCCGAGTACTCCGAGATGCAGGGTCTGTCAAAGAACCGAGGGGAAATATTCGAAGACTTCCGTGAACTGGCCGCCAAATATGACGTTCCTCTCTGGGACTACAGCGGCTGGCACTATGCGGGAAACACCGAGTATTTCCAGAATTCACAGCACTTGAATGAAGACGGAGCGGAGGTCTTTTCGACAGACCTGGCAAATCAGCTGCAGGCCTATCTGGCAACAAACGCCTCAACGACGAATGGCTTGCAGAGGCCGAGATGAAGTGCACACTCCATGCGAAAGAATCCACAACAAAAGGACACAAACGTCGGCCGCGAGCTTTGCTATTATCCGAATGGATAGATTCCGATTGAGCCGATCCCGCAATCAGTTACGAAAGTAATTGGTGATAACTCAACTGAATTTTGCGTGGGCGGCGAACGAGACTTAGGGGGATAGGATCAGTTTGTTTTGGCGCCCCCTACAACATTCGTGGACTAGACATACAACCAAACGATAGGTAATCTATCGTAAAGCATAAAAGCCCATCCAGTTTTCGATGGACCTGCAACACATTGATTTCTCGTAGAGCATTACCTCTTGTTTTTCTCTGATTTACCTGCCACAACCGTGAACAATTACGCAAGCATCTTGCGTTTCACCCTGTTTTGAAAGGTGATCGATGTTATCTCTACGAAGCGTGTCTTTCGTCGCATTATTTTGCTTTCTGGGACCTTTTTGCAGTGTCGGGAGAGCCCAGTACTCGACTGTCTCCTGTCTCAAAGGAGAGACGGGGGCTTGTCGGCAGGCCAATTCTTGTAATCAGTCGGACGTACAAGCTACTGTGAATGCTTCTTCTACGGGTGGGAAAGGATACGTAAGCCCCACGAGTTTCGACGGAGATGGCGTTTATGTACCCGCAGGCTCGTGCTCGTGGTCGGGATCCGTCTCATGGGCAAACAAGAACATCAATGTTATTGGCTCGAATCCCACGATCACCCATTCGTCTGATGCCTTCGATGTGAGCGTGTCAAACAATGGCGCGACAGCCGCATCTTTCCATATTTCCGGGTTCACCTTCACCGGAAGCACGAGCGGCGACCTGCTCAACATCAACAACTCCAACCCGAACCTCACCGCCTGGGCCGGGTACTTCCGCGTCGATCACATCACCTACAACTACTCCTCTTCCGGCAACGTGTTCATAATCTACGGCCCGGTATGGGGGCTGTTCGATCACCTGAATGGGACCACGCCCTCTAATCATTTAGAGCAGGCTGATTTTCTGAACAGCGAATACACCATAACGCACGGGGGAAACAACTCGCAACTGATGGGCGAGTACTCGGGACGCATCCTGCCGATAGCTTTGGGAACGAAGGACGCCGTTTACGTAGAGGACAGCACCTTCGCATGCCCAGGCAATTACTCAGGAGCTTTGTCTGACTCCGAATCGGGCGGTCAGCGCATGGTATGGCGGCACAACACCTCGACCGGAACCTGCTTCCACTACGCTCACTGGACGCGGGGAACGGAGTGGGACGGGCACAAGTACGAGATATACAACAACACCTACAATGGTAATGGCGCGTCGGACTATAACATGCGCTTCGGATCGGGCACCGGCGTGATTTTCAACAATACGATCACCGGCTATGGCGACCCGACGATTCACGTTGATGAGACTCGCGGGTCTGGTGGAGAGACCACAAATGGACCCTACTTCGATTGCAATGGAACACGGGCTCTGGATGGTAACGCGGGAGACGTAAATGCTCCCGGCTGGCCCTGTGCTGGACAGATTGGTACAGGCAGTATAGGCGGAAACTCCACGCGTGCCACGATGAACTCGATTCCTCTTTTGCTCTGGAATAACGGTTCCCAGAGTGGATGCTCAACCGGCGGCTCCTGCACTAACTCGGTAACAGTCAAGGTTGATGGCCCTATGGGTTCTAGTAATACCGCCACTCGCACAATGTCGAACTACATCAAATCAACTGCGCATGTTGTGTCCGGCCCATTGAACGGTGCTGTGGATTACTGCCAGGGATCGACCATGCCAAGTTCATGCGGGATCTACACGAACAACTATGTTCCGTACACCTATCCACACCCGCTGGATTCGTCAACAGCAACAGCAACTCCAGGCCCACCAACTAATCTTACGGGAACAGCCAAGTAACTGATCCTCCCTATCAAGACGGCCAGGTTATCCCCCGCATTCGGATGACCTGGCCGGTCAGTCAGGTCCAATCCCCCCATTCGGAGGGAAGTTTGCAGGCGCTCAAAACACAACGGCGCGCATCCTTACTGTAATTCATGGTGGTCTCAATGGATCGACGCAACACTCAGCTCAGACCCACATTCATTTGAAAACAAAAGCTAGAAGCGCTGGCTAGGATTAGATCAGCCGGAACCTTACCCTGGCTAGGTTTGGCCACATCAGCCAAACAGATCGATTCTTCAGGGTAAGCATTTGTGGATCAGCTGATTAGATAGTGTTGCATCGACCGGTTGAGCTGGCAATTCAATTGAGAAATTGCGAAATCTCAATCTCTTTATTGTCTCCGCGAACCTCGGCGAGGAGCTTCGTGGTGCCACAAAGACACAGTAGTAGTCCTGACGTGATCCGGCAACTGCCGACTCGTGCCGAAACAAAGAAGGGATAAAGTCATGAGAGCGTGCATGGTCGCCTATGCCTTTTACGAAACTGACAACCGCATTCGCCGCTATGCGGAGACGCTGGCGAAGCGCGGTGATGAAGTTGAAGCCTTCGTTTTGGGTAGGGAGGGACAGCCATCGCATGAGTTAATCCGGGGCGTACATGTGAATCGCATACAAAAGCGAGTAAGAAACGAAAGGAGCCCCATCAGCTATCTACTCAAGATGTTGATGTTTTTTGTACGGTCGACGTGGGTTCTGGCCCTGAGCCACTTGAGAAAACGTTACGACATCATTCACGTTCACTCTGTGCCCGATTTCGAGGTATTCGCGACTATAATCCCCCGTCTGCTTGGAGCGCAAGTCATCCTCGACATTCACGATATCGTTCCGGAATTCTATGCGAGCAAATTCAAAATCAATGAACGTTCCTTCATATTCCGTCTGCTGCTTTTGGTAGAAAAACTTTCGACCGCCTTCTCCGACCACGTAATCATTTCCAACCACCTTTGGCAGGCAAAGCTCACAGGGCGCTCTGTGCAACTGAAGAAATGCACGACGATCCTCAATTACCCAGATCCATCAATCTTCTTTCCTCGACCGCGCACTGTATCGAATAACGAAGACTTCGTGATGTGCTACCCGGGGACACTCAACTGGCATCAGGGTGTGGACGTGGCAATTTGTGCCACGGCACTGCTGCGGGACGAGGCACCCGGCCTCAAATTCTTCATCATCGGCGAGGGCCCTGACCGCGAGAAACTCCGGGCTCTAGTGCAGGAACAACGCCTAGAAGATCGCGTGACCATCGTCGGATCAGTCCCACTCGAACAAGTCGCGGAGACAATGGCCAACATCGATCTCGGCGTCGTGCCGAAACGCAAAGATTCGTTCGGCAATGAGGCATTCAGCACAAAAATTATGGAATTCATGGCGATGGGAGTGCCTGTCGTTGTGTCGAACACTCGCATCGACCAGTACTATTTTGCCGAAAACGCTGTGCAATTCTTCGAGTCAGAAAGTGCCGAGGACCTGGCTGCAAAGATTCTGAGCCTGGTCCATAACGCGACCAAGCGGACCGCCTTGCGCGCTAATGGGATGGAATATGTCCGATCCAACAATTGGAACATCAAGAAGGCCGAATATCTGGACTTGGTGGATAACTTAGTAAAACATCAGCCACATTACGCCTAGTCTACTCGGCAGCCTGAGAGGTCAATATGTCGTACCGTCGCGCTACTCTGCAGAACTCACCCAAGACATTTGCGAGCTCTGGAGATTTGACGGATATCGTGAGAGCGAGCGCGCAGCAAGTTGAACGATGGGTAGAGGAGCATCGCTATCGGGCCTACGATCCCGGCGATGGGGATCTTTCCTTTCTTCGATATCTGACCTGCGATTCACATTTCCTGCGGAGATGTCTAACTGCAACTGTACTTCGCGCGCCCTTTCACGTCCGGCCGTGGATTGGGATTAGGCCGCATACGTCCACCAAGGGGATGGGATATATGGCATGGGGGCATGTAAGAATGTACGCTCTTTCAGGAGCTCAAGTGCACCGTCGCAGTGCTGAAAGTTGTTTCGATTGGCTCATGAGACACCGCTCTCCCGGAAATGAGCACTATTGCTGGGGAAACCACTTTTCATTTTCAACAAGGGCCGGCACAATACCTAAGTACGCCCCAACCATTGTCTGGACCAGTCTGATCGGCTTAGCCTTTTTGGAGGCGCACGAAGTGCTCGGCAATGCACACTACCTGGATGTAGCTGCCAGTGCCGCGGAATGGATAAAGACTCTGCCTCGCGAGCAGACGACCCAAGGAACTTGTCTGAGCTATGTGGCGTTCAAGCAAAGTTCCATTCATAACTCCAACATGCTGGGTGCGGCTCTACTGGCCCGCGTGGCAGCTCATACGAACGACTGCGTGGCTCTCGCTCTGTCGAAGGAGGCTGTAGCATATAGTTGCACTCGGCAGCGCAGCGACGGCGCATGGTTCTACGGAGAGGCCCCGGATTATCATTGGATCGATAACTTTCACACCGGCTACAACCTGGACTGCCTCAAGCGTTACATCGACAGTACTGGTGATCGGCAGTTTGTCCCGCATCTCTGGCGCGGTCTTCAGTATTTCAAGCGCACCTTCTTCGAAGCTAGCGGGCGGCCAAGGTACTACCATGACAAGGCCGCTCCCATCGATATTCAGTGCGCCGCTCAGGCGATCGACACGCTTACGTATTTCTCAGTCGCCGATCCTGAGTCTCTTGTGCTCGCTAAAGCTGTTGCTCGTTGGACAATCAATCACATGCAGGCGAAGGATGGTCATTTCTTCTACCGTGATCTGGGATGGAAGAAAGTGAAGACGCCAATGTTCCACTGGGGCCAAGCGACGATGTTCAAGGCTCTAGCACATCTATTGACCCGACTCTAGTAAATCGAGGAAATAGTTTGACGATCATCGTTCGCACAACGCGCCTGGCATTTTTGTCGATCCTTATGCCCCTGTCGGTTGTCGCTCAGAGCACTATGCCTTCGCACCGACAGATAGATCTATCAGGAAAAAGCCAATCGCCGCAGGAATTAGGACACGCGAAACCTCAACAGGCAAGCACCTCACAGGGGTGTCCTGGCATCACAAGAGTTTATTTCATTGCGGCTGATGAGGTGGATTGGGACTATACGCCTGGTGGAAGAAATCTGACGGGATTACCTCATCCTGAAGCATCTGAAGATGAGTCAGCTGGAGGAATTCAACATAGGATTTATCACAAGGCAATCTACCGCGAATACACCGATGGGGCCTTCAAAACAATCAAAGCGCGCCCCCCGCAGTGGGAATACCTAGGCCTTCTAGGACCTCTCATTCGTGCAGAGGTTGGCGACTCGATACGTGTTGTTTTTCGCAATAATACCCATCTCACGGCAACAATGCATGCCCACGGCGTGCGCTATGCCAAGGACGCGGAAGGGGCCACGTACAACGACAACACAAGCGGTTCTGTCAAAGCGGATGACGCAGTTCGTCCGGGTGGCACCTATACCTACATTTGGAAGGTCCCAGAGCGCAGCGGCCCAGGACCCATGGATGGTAGCTCGGTTCTGTGGATGTATCACTCTCACTTTGTTGAATCGAAGGATATTAATACGGGACTAATTGGGCCAATCATTGTCACCAAGAAGGGTGAGGCGAGACCGGACGGATCGCCAAAAGACGTGGATAGTGAATTTGTTACCGACTACGCAATTTTCGATGAAACCGATAGTTGGTTTGCAGAGCGCAATCTAGGAAAGCTGGCCACGACTGTCCGATTGAAAATAAGCGATCCATTATTTCGTGAACGTAACTTACTCTATTCCATTAACGGCTTCATCGAAGGGAATCTGCCGATGCTGACCATGCAAAAAGGAAAGCGGGTCCGCTGGTACCTCCTCTCGAACAGTAACGAGGAAGATGTGCATATGGCGCATTGGCATGGGAATAACGTCACATGGAACAACATGCGGATGGACACAGTGTTTCTTGGGCCAATGGCTATGGCCATTGCTGACATGACTCCGGATAGCGAGGGAATCTGGCTCCTTCATTGCCATGTGAATGATCACTATACTGGCGGTATGGTAGCCAGATATCAAGTATTGCCATAGCCAAAACATCGCCCGGTACATCGAAACTTATGCTTCTGTAGCTGATATTCAGATTTGTCGTGGCCTTCCTCCTGTTCCATCCTGAAGCAGACAGAGCGTCCTGTGAGGCGCTGTGGCAAAGTGGGAAACGACGAAGGCGTTTTCCAAGCAGGCGGAGCCTGCGTCTTTTCCATAGCTCGCTTTCTTAATCGCCTGCGCGAACTCGTTGGGCGTTCTGTAATCGAGGCTGCTGTCGGGGCGAACTTCGTTGTACTCCTTTCTCCAGCCGGCGATCTTCAACCAGGCGACGGATTGCGGTTCGAGCGGGCACCATCAATGCATCTCGCGGCCAAGGACGAACTTTGTTTCCGTTGGAACGCCGTCACGGTAGCGGACCTGGAAAAGCACCTGGTAGAAACGTGGAACCTCCCCGCCACTCTCCTCTTTCAGTTTGATTGCCAACATGCGGGCAAACTGCGGATCGGTGAAGCTCTGCACTGCACCGAGGTATCCGGCCGAACGGTTGCTCGTGAAGCTCTCAATGTCGTTCTTTCCATTCGGTCCAGGCAAATGGGTTACAAGAGCATAGATCGTTCCTTGTTCGCTCGGCGCCGTTGTGTACTCATCGGCATAAAAACTCGGTCGTCCGTTATCGGGATGTTCGTCCCGAACCCCATTCAGCTCTGGAACAAGCTGTGGAGCGATCGGCATGTTGCGGAGTTGATTGAAGAACAAATTCGGCACGCCAACAAATATTACGTTGTTGTCCGCAAGCTGCTGCCACGAAAGTTGGCTGGTTCGAACAATCGAAAGGGCGCTTTCAGGTGTTTTCAGTAGTCCGCCGAGCAGAAAGGAAGCCTCCGCTTCCCCAAAAGCCGTGTAATAACGACTGGGATGCATTTCTGACTGGTTCAAAGCCCCTGTTAGCTTATTCAGCGCAGCCGAACTCACGACATCCGACCACTCGTTCATAGAACGATCACGAAAGTACACCCCGGGATTCGAGCGAATCTCGGCGAAGAGAGGATCTTCGATCGAAAGAATGAGTGGCAGCTTGCGGCTGAGGAAGGGTGCCCACAATGTTTCGAGGTCCAGGCTGTTGCGGCCGGCAACGCTCTCTGGTCGAGTCGTAGAGCGCCCTAGCAGATATCCGAAGCAAAGCAGCAACACGACAGCCACCAGACCCACAACCAAATGGAGCAAAGACAAATTGAGCTGTCTGCTCGGTGCGGAATCAAAGAACTCAACCGATGGTACGGGCGGCATTGAAGCCGGGGAGCCCTCCTGGTTGAACGTTGGGGCATTAGAGCGCTCCTCGAAGGTTAGGCGAAAGCGGCCCTTGGGAAGGTCGACAATCATCGGATCCGTCTTGCCTTCGGTCCTGTAGTACTCGGCCAGTCTCTGGCGCAGGCGGCCCATCTGAATCCGGACGGCAGAATTATGCTGTGGGTCGTAGGTAGAGGACTTCCCTAAGCCGTCAATGGCGACGACATACTCCTTTAGATTATCGGCCTCCCCGGCGATGGCCTTCTCCGACAGGAAGGTCAACAGCCGACGGAGAACCTCCGAACTGCGGAATTGCTCGCTCTGCACGATGCGTTGGATCTGCTGTTGGATCGGCTCCGCCATTGTGGACTTGTCTTCCAGAAGCATGCCTGCCATATATCACCGCTGAATAAGCACTGTCAATTGAAGCTCGTATCTCCGGGCAAATTCCCGCTGCTCGACGATCGTCGCATGCAGGAAGGCTGCTGTATTCCTGTATCCTTGGCCGTCACATACAGTTTCTTCTCATGTTTTCATGAAAGTCTAAGTCATGCGGTGCTATGAATCGGAGAAGAAAACGACGATTCGGAGCCGGATGCCTATGAAGTGTCTACAGGCCGCCGGTTATCCGGCTAATCAAATACCCGGAATCAGTCGAGGAGAAAAGAAGCCTCATGCAAACCACCCGTCGCGATGTTTTTCGAAGTGCCCTTGTAGCAGGCCTGACGGTCGGGCTGCCCTCTATCGCAGGCGCTGCCGCTACTTCGAATTCGGACTTGAAGGCGAGATATGCAAAACTGGACGCGGCTGCCAGCCAGCCCGTCTTTAAGCGGGAGCTCTTTCCGGAGCCGGCCATTATCCAAACGGTCGAGTTGCTCCATTATGGCAAGAGTTGGCTATGCCGGGTCCGGACCAAGGATGGAGCAGAAGGCATCTCCGTCTCTAACTCGCAGCAGATGGAGGTGCTTTACCCTATCTTCGCCAAACACATCGCTCCCTACTTCATCGGCAAGGATGCTAGGGACCTGGAAGCTTTGTTGGAGGAGGTGACCGTCTATGAGAGCAACTACAAAGCCACCGGTTTGGCCATCTTCGTTCCAATGGCGACGCTGGAGTTTGCAATCCTGGATATGTTCGGAAAGATGGTGAACCGGCCCATCGGCCTTCTGATCTCCGACAAAATCTACAACCCGAAGATCAACGTCTATCAGGCGAACGGCGAGCGCTACATCTCAGCGGAAGAGACAATCGAACACCTGCAGCGCGACGTAGCCATCTCTAAGGCAAAGGCGATCAAGTTCAAACTAGGCGGCCGTATGTCGCACCCTGAAACTCCTGTGGGCCGCAGTGAAAAGTTGATCCCTCTTGTTCGCAAAACCTTTGGCGACAAGATGGTTATCTCGGCCGACGCCAACGGTTCTTATACGCCAGAGCAGGCCATCCCCATCGGCCGGCTGATGCAGGAATACAACTACGCCTTCTACGAAGAGCCCGTGCCCTTCGACTGGTACGAGGAACTCAAGCAGGTTGCGGACGCGCTTAAGATTCCCATGGCGCTCGGGGAGCAGGAGCCCAGCACCCATAATTTCCGCTGGGTGCTCGCCAATAATGCGGTCGGAATCGTGCAGCAGGACATGTTCTACTTCGGCGGCATGGTGCGCTGCATGAGAGTAGCGCGGATGGCCGCCGTTCTAGGCAAAACGTGCATCCCGCACATTTCGTCAACTGGCCTCGGCTACCTTTACATGATGCATTTCGTCTCGGCGATTCCTAACTCCGGTCCGTATCACGAGCTCAAGGAATTCAACAATGACCTGCCGTACACCTGCCCGACATCGACACTGCGAAGCGACGACGACGGCGTCATCAAGGTTCCAACCGGCCCTGGGCTCGGCGTCACGATCGATCCTGCCTACGTAGGAAAGCACACTGTTGTGAAAGGTTAGTCCCGTTCATCGGCGTAATCGGCACAAGTGTGGCGACCTAAGCAAAGGGATGCATTGAGGAGCGATTCTTGAGTGAGCCGCGCAGTTCGAAGAGTTTTCTCCAGACGCTTTATTTCCGCGTTCTGGTCGGGATCGTAGCAGGCGTTATCATAGGCCGCTTTTTCCCGAGCTTCGGCGCATCTCTCAAGCCGTTAGGTGACGGATTTCTGAAGCTGATTCGTATGCTTGTGGCACCGGTGGTCTTTTTTACGGTCGTCACCGGCATCGCCAAATTTGGAGATCTCCGCCGGCTGGGGCGAGTTGGTCTCAAGTCGCTGCTCTACTTCGAGTCGGTGACCACGTTTGCTCTCGTCATCGGGTTGGTCGCTGCGACACTGATGCAACCCGGCCGCGGCATCAACGCCGATCCTGCCTCGCTCGACACACATTCCATCGCGCAATACACCACCGGAGCAGTCCACACGGGCACGATCGATTTTCTCCTGAACATTGTCCCAGATAGCTTTCTCGGGGCCTTCACTCGTGGAGAGATGTTGCAGGTCCTTCTGCTCGCTGTGCTCTCAGGCATTGCCCTTGCCACGCTGCGAGGTGAGCAGAAATTGCTCGGTTTGGCCGATTCGCTGTCCCACTTCTTCTTTAAGATGGTCGCTCTGGTCATGGAGGCCGCGCCCCTCGGAGCATTTGGCGCCATGGCTTTCACCATTGGCCGTTACGGCGTAAGTTCGCTTCTCTCCCTTGGCAAACTGCTCCTCTGCTGCTACGCCACCAGCATTGCCTTCATCGTCATTGTCCTTGGCACAATATGCTGGGCAAACGGAGTCAGCCTGTGGCGATTCGTCTTCTACATCCGCGAAGAGCTGCTCATTGTTGTTGGTACGTCCTCGTCTGAGCCGGCGCTTCCCCGACTCATGCTGAAGATGGAAAACCTCGGCTGTTCGAAGGCAATCACCGGGTTGGTCATCCCCGCTGGGTACTCCTTCAACCTGGACGGCACCTCCATCTATCTCACCATCGCGTTGCTCTTCGTCGCCCAAGCCACTAACACTCACCTTTCGCTACGGCAGGAAATCTTTATCCTGTTCGTCCTCATGCTGAACTCGAAAGGCGCAGCAACCGTAACCGGAGGCGGCCTGATCACTCTCGCCGCTACTCTCTCTGCACTCGGAACGGTACCCGTAGCCGGTATCGCCCTTCTTCTAGGAGTTGACCGGTTTCTCTCCGAGATGCGATCCGTCACCAACATCATCGGCAACGGAGTGGCCACCATTGTGATCTCCCGCTGGGAGAATCAGTTCGATGTCGACCGTTCGCGTGGTGTGCTCAATGGAACACAGACTGCGGTTGAAGACGATATCACCTTGCGTGAACACGCTGGGGTGATGTAATTATGAACTGGATGCGAGCCCGATATGTCCTGTCGTTGACAATTCTGCTCAGCTTTGCCCGACACGGGCCAGCCCAACGAACCACACGACCCGATCCTACCGACCCCGCCCACCCCTTTGATACGCCTCCCCCAGTCGCCGCCCCAGCGACCGCGGAGCAGTTTGCCCGCTGGCGTGAGCAAGCCAGTGCCGCGCTCTTTCTCCCTCGGACCATGCCGCCCGTATCGGCGCACGACTTCGGCAGCTTTACACCGATGCCTGGAGTCGTGGCGCATCGTGTCACCTATGGCACTCAAGTCGGCATGCGCGTCACGTCCATCGTCTATCACCCTGACCACGTGAAAGGAAAGATTCCCGCAGTCATCGTCGTCGCTGGGCATGGCGGCAGTAAGTCCACCTGGTACGAGGTTTACGCCGGGCTTCTTTACGCAAGCGCTGGCGCGGTCGTCGTGACTTTCGATCCCATCGGCGAGGAAGAGCGCAACTCGGAGCATCTCACCGACGCCCGGGCTCACGACACAGTCCTGCCTGGTCTGGAATCTCCCGCGCGGATGGGCGGGCTCATGATCGGCGACGTCATCGGCGCGGTTAACTACGCCGTAAGTCTTCCCGAAGTCGACCCCAAACGCATCGCAGTGGTTGGATACTCGATGGGCAGCTTTCACGCCGCACTCGCAGCCGGACTGGACCCTCGTATCCGCGCCCTCGTGCTCTCGGGCGGCGGAGACCTCGACGGCAATGGCGGCTCCTGGGACTCCAGCAGCAAGATCATGTGTCAGGGCGGCCCCTATCAGGCGCTGAGCTTTCTTCCCGACAAAGGAGCGATCCTCTACGCATTACACCAGCGGACCGGTGAAACACTCGTGTTGAACGGTGAGGAAGATAGTCTCGTCGCTGCTCCGCATCATGGCGAAAGCTTTTTCGCTGATCTGAACACACGGGTCCAGGCTCTCGCCGGAAGCCGAGTCCCGAAGATCGAATATCGCTTCTACCCCGGCGTTGGTCATCGGCCCAGTTGGGTGAACCGTGATGCAGCCACCTGGCTCAACGCAAGACTCCATTTCCCGCGCTGGCAGAACATATCGCTCAACACCCTCGGCCAAACGCACATTGCAGAGTGGGCAGCGGCCACTGGCGCTCACATCAATCATGGCTACGAATCCGAAAAAACAGAGGGTGGCATCCGTGCTTTGGGTCATGGCTTTCCCGCTCCTACACAAGCTGACTTGCAAGTGGTTCCCCAGGCAGAGTGGCAGGCCCACGAAGATCTCTACACCTGGCAGGGCTGGGCGAAGCAGACGCTGATCGCAGAGGGCCTGCCTCCAGACGTGCCGGAACCCACTCCTCCCAGACTTCCACATCCGGCCGCGCTTCCCGTCACACCGCAGCCTCCGCACCGCTAGCGTCGGTTTCCTAAAGGTACCGACATAATCTGTCATCCCGGCCGGAGCGCAGCGGAGTGGAGAGAGCTGCTGTTTGCGTTCCCCCCTCATATTAAGCGTTGCGATTACGTCGCCAATTTCAGAGATATGTATCAAACAATTGAGCCACAGTCAGGAGACCATTCGAATGCTATCTAGAGTCATCGTCTTTCTCGCCCTTGCCGTAACCTCGGCGGCGGCAGCCGACCCTCCAGGCTACGTCGTCTGGCCTAAGGGTCTTCCCCCAGCAGGCTCGCCTCAAAAAATTCAGTTTGAGCACCACAGCTGGTCCCTCGCCCATCGTGAGAAGAGCGGAGTTGTCGAGTCCCACGGGACCCGGACCATCGTCATGATCGTTCAGAGCGGCGAAGCCACTCTCGTGGTCGGAAACGATATCGTGGATGCCAAAAACACATCTCCAACAGAAGTGCGTGGCACCTCCATTCGCAATGGAGTCGAAAGAAAAGTCTCAGCAGGGGATGTCGTCAACATGCCTGCAGGCCTGCCCCACCAGTTCCTTCTCGAGCCCGGCAAGCAGATCACTTATATTGACGTCGTTGTAAATACAACTGAAAAATAGTTCCAGCGAACGGCAGAGAGAACGCCGGAAATAATGGAAGACAGCAGCATGAAGCTTCATAAAATTTCTTCGAGTTGTGAGGCCACCGGCAAAAAATGCGTTCGGTTTGCCGTATACGACTCAGCGGGCGATGGAGCATGGCTCCATGCCAATCGCATTAAAGTAGTTCCATCTCTTATCCGGTCTATTTTCAGCTGCCCCGTCTTCCTGCGCCCACTCTGGTAGGACAGGTACGTGGAAAATGACGTGAAATCGACGGAAGAATAATGAAGAACAGCCTTACTCCTTGTCCGGTCGCAGAAGGAGCAACCATTCCCGCGCGTCGGGCTTCGTTAGCACGCTCTGCGCGGCGCCAGCTACCGTCTTCGCTTCCTGCGCAGATCCGGTGCGCGGGTCGAACCACATAACTTTGTAAGCCTTAGCTGGCAATGCGTTAGCAAAAGTGATGTCGTTGCCCGAAAGAGAATAGATAAGTACAGGATCTGACAAGCCACCCGCAAGCACCCACGTGTGCTCCGGCGCAACAACCCAGCCATCCTTCGGCGACATCTTCATCAACTCCGTCGCAAGATAGGTATGAACGAATTGATCGATGATCCTGTCAGGGGAAACTTGGTTAGGTCCTTCCGTTGGCCGTGTCCGTTGGGGATACATGGCAGATGCTCTTTCCGTTGCAGTGGGCGTTGGTGCGATCGGTCGCGATTGCAACGCAGATTGTGATGCACCGCCCGCCATCAGGATCGGGATCGGACCTGCATCCTCCTCCATCGGCATCAGCGCAATCTCCGGATACCGGTCCCTGTACTCGCGGACCTCGCGGTACACCTGCTCCGGCGTGGTAGGCGGAGGCGTGTCCGTATAACCAGGAAATGCTGCGGCAATCAGTTCGCGAAAGGCATGGTTCTCGCCAGCCTTCGGCGCAAATAACGTGCCATCGGGCCGGTACTCCCAATACCGCATATCGACCACGGCGATCTGCTTCGAGCGAACCGGATCTGCGAGAATGGCATCGGTGGTCTGCTTGCTTGTGGTCAGGGCAATGCGAATAGGCTTCCCGTGCTTCTGTTCCCACTCGCGCACCGTGTCCTGAAAGAACTGTTCGAAGGAAAGCGGCCCGGCATATTGGTACGCAATGCCAAAGATAACGTTCGGCATCTCGCCCAATTCGTCTAGCGTATGAAGAATATACGCGCGGTGCAGTTCACGCAGTGGCGCATATTGCGTACTGTAAAATTCGTTGGCGACATCGTTGCGGCCGTGCGGCTTCAGAGGTGGTGGTTCGGGCAAACCCGTGTCGTTGATGTTGTTCGCCGGCCGCCAGGCGTAATCGATCCAGTGCGGGCCAATCTCCAGAACATTGTGCGTATTGTAGAGGTCGTAGAAAACAATCAACCCGCTCTCACTGGCATTCCGCGCAAACTCGCGTTGCCGCTCAAAGTACCAGGGATTGTAGCGAGAGACGTCGAAACGGCTCAGCCCGTCCCAGGCAACGCCCTTGCCGCTCCGTGCCCATGGCGCCTCGTAGAACGGAGCCCACACGTCGCCGTCGGCACGGCGTTCCACGGTGTGTGCGTCGCGCCGGTGCTCATACCACAGCCCCGGGTTCACTTGGATCGAGATGGTGTTTCGGCTCTGCAATCGCGCCACCATCTCTTTCAGATCCTCAGTCTCTCCAGGCGCTGTAACCCCTGGCATAAACCGGGTGACACTGGATCCGGTAGACAGTGCCGCCGTATACAGTGATGTGTCTCCTCTCCACCACGCCTCTGTCTGCGACGCCCCCCAGACAATCTTGCCATCAACTACAAAGCGTCCATTGACAATTTGCAGCGGTCGAAAGACTGGAGCTGCAGTTGCAGATGGCTTCAAATCACTCAGGAGAAATTGCGGAAGACTCTGTGCAGCGTCAATGTATCCTGCTGTCGTTGAAGTAAGATGTGCCTCCGTACGCGATGCTAACTGCCGTTCATACAACGGCCCTGCGGAGTTCACCACAAAGTTAGGTGCACCCGGCGGACCAAGAGCATCAATGCTGAGCGCAGTGGAGTTCCAGATAAGAGAATTGGCTGCGGTCCATCCACCGCCTTGCGCACGCGCGAAGTCCAACAGCAGTTGTATACGCGAAGCCGGCACGTGCACCTGCTCATACAGCACTCCGGAGGACCATCCTTCAAACGACCCGCTCGCACCCAAGGAGCCCGTCGCATCGCAATCAAGAAAGACATTCGGCCCCCCCGCGAGCATGCCACTTGCAAAGTCATTCATGCCTGCCTCGCTGTGGCAGCGGTACACAAACACCTGTTGTCCGTAGACAAGGAATGCCTGACGCCTATACCCACCCTCCTCCGAAATCGGCGCCTCGCTGCGGCAGTCCTCCACCGTGATGCGTCTGCCGCGAAGGTTAACTCTTACAGCCGAACTGACAAAGTGCCGCGCCGTCACATCGCGCACCCACGCGTCCTGCACATTGTCCAGGAGAATCGCAATCCACGAGTGTTCTTCATCTTTCGGCCGCGTCCCGTCAAAGCTGCTTTCCAGCACCATATCCTCAACGCCAATATGTTCAGGCGCCGTGCCATCCTTCACCCGGGCAACCGTACCGCCACCGTATTTCAACTCTAGCGCCGTAGTGATGGGCGCATCCAACTCCACTTGATTCGCCTGAGCATTCACTTTGGCAATGGTGCGATCCCAAACCAGATCATGCGACCCGGGCTTCCAATCCAACCGCTGATTCGCAAATGTCCCCGGCAGGTTAGTCATGCCTATCGCGCCAATCCACTCCTGGGTACTCGGGCGCCGAACCACGACATGATCACCCACAGCGAACCCTTCAGTCGAAGCCAGATGCAAAATTTTTCCGCCTGCAGGAACGTCGTCCTGGACCTCAATCGAAGAATCGAGCGCTGCGATCTTTTCCGCGCCAACTTCAATCAATGTCCTGCGTCCAACGCCCTCCGCCACAATTACCGTGCCGTTCGAGCCTGCTCCCGCTCCCCGCAGCGCCACGCCGCTAGCTCTCATATGGAGTTGTCCTTTTACTCGAAATCGTCCACTCGAAAGAACGACAGCCCCACGGAATCCGTCCGCTCCGACTGGCATTGACGCGACTCGATCCAAGGCCTCTTGCAGCAGCGCGGTGTCATCCCCGCCCGAAGGCCTCACCGCCAGTACACCTTTGACCGAAGGAACAGGCCGACCCGCTTCGTAACCTGCAAACGAGAAATCGATAGGAACGGGAGTTTGCAAACTATTTTCTGGGCTCTCAAAAGTGGCAGGGAAGAGAACACCTGAAGTCAAAGCCCAGAAGCCTATCAAAAACAACGGAGTAGTCTTTCGAAACTTGAAATGCCACAGCGGCATCAGCCGCGACGCCGCCTCCGCGTTTCGACCGAACGTCCGGCAGGCAGCCATTCCAGAGGTCGCAGTGCCCAAAGAATTGAAAATACCGGCTAATTTAGACACTCGCATTTCCAGCTCGCACTTCTTTCTCCCGAACAGAGACTTGAATGGTCCACCAATCTTCTTTCCCGGAGATCGCCCGTATCGTCTGCATGTGGCTTCTGTCCTTCATTGAAATGAGGTAAATGCGAACTTTTCTTCGAACGAGCCAGGTTTTCTAACCCCCTCCGGCAGCATTTCATCGACGGAGTAAGTGTTAAATGGTTAGACCAATAACTGTCAACACAAAGCTTCGAGAGCCTTGTCTGATCCGACTTGGAAAAATCGTTCGGATTATGTGGCGTACAAGACAACTCGCTAATACCGCGAGGCAGCAAAGGCGGCGCGCTCTTTATCGGTTAGCGCGAGTGGAAGAACTCGTCCCCTGGCGCCCGATTGGAAGGATGTATCCAAAATGGACATCACTGCACTAGCTTGCTCTGATGGAACAGGGTTCGGCCGTCTGCCCCACAATGCTTCGCGAATGCCGACGTAGTAATCGGACTGATTCGCTGCCGGAGCGGGTATTTTCGTCTGCTTTCCGGTCGCGCCTTCATAGAAAATGCCTGGATCAGGATCATCGCCGAAGCCGGGAGAGCTTGGCCGTATACCAGCGGCGAGCTGTTTCTCCTGCACATCGGCACCGAACTTCGCCCAGCTTCCGAGTGTGCCGTGAAGCACAGACCGCGGCCCACCACCGGACACAAGCAATGAGGTATGAAGAATGACTCGGAGCGTCTTGTAGTTGAGCTGGACATGCGCCCAGTCGTCCGTTTCTCCTCCCTTACGTAACACGGCAAAGCTCGCGTTCACCGTCTCAGGCAAGCCGAACAACTGCAGGGCCTGATCGATCAGATGAGGACCAAGATCGAACCAAAGTCCAGCGCCTGGCCCGGCTTGCTCGCGCCATCGCTGGCGCACCTGTGGGCGAAAGCGATCAATATGGGTTTCAAAGTGGCTGATTTCTCCCAGCAGTCCTGATTCCAGGATTGCTTTTGCCGCCAAGACCTCACTGTCCCAACGCCGGTTGTGAAATACCGAGAGCAGCCTCGTCCGTTCCTCGGCAAGTTGTACAAGGGAGCGAGCGTCTTCAACTTTCACCGTAAAGGGCTTATCTACGACTACGTGCTTACCCGCGTGCAAGGCAGCGGACGCGAGGGGGTAATGACTTTCATTCGGGCCGGCGATGACGAGAAGATCCACGTCCGGGTGAGTCGCGACATCCTGCATGTTGGAACAAACGGCAACGCCGGGATAGTCGGCCAGCACCGCATCGCGTTTGCTCGACCCTACGACTGTCAGCTCCAAGCCTGTGATCGACTGAATAAGTGGCGCATGAAACGTTTTGCCCGCGTAGCCATAGCCGACCAACCCGACTCGAATTGTTCTTCCAGCTTCAAACATAAAAACACCTTATCGGGCGAGACCATGCGACAGGTTGGTCGAAACATCGAACTTGAACAGTGTAGACTGCGGCTTAGTTTCAACCAGACATGTCCCGCGATCACCAGGAGCAAGCTAGATGGCTGTAGAACGCCGTACTCGAGTCAGGTTCTTCCTCGCGTTTTGGCTATTCATCCTCAGTGGAGTTGCCTTCCTCGACCGCACCAATATATCCATCGCAGGCCTGCAGATCAGCACGGAGTACGGACTTGGCAACCAAAGGCTAGGGTGGATCTTCAGCGCTTTCCTGATCGGATACGCAGGTTTTCAACTTCCTGCAGGATGGCTCGCTGCGCGCTTCGGACCTCGACGCGTCCTTACCATCGGGGTTCTGTGGTGGGGAGTCGCAACCGCTCTCACGGCACTCCTTCCATCTGGCATTGCGCACGCCGTCGCATTGTTGATCGCGATCCGGTTCGCCCTCGGAGCGGGTGAGGCGGTTATCTATCCAGCGGCAAACCAGTTCGTCGCCCGCTGGGTCCCAGTGCAGGAACGTGGTTTCATTAACGGTCTCATCTTCGCCGGTGTTGGCGCTGGCAGCGGACTCACCCCTCCTTTGCTCACGTGGCTCATTACTCACCACGGATGGCGCGCCGCATTCTGGTTCAGCGCTCTGATTGGCCTCGCGGCAGGGGCAGTATGGTGGATAGCTGCCCGCGACACGCCAGAAGAACACAGCGGAGTTTCAGCCTCTGAACTTCGCGAGATTCGCGATGGCCTGTCTTTCGCTCCTCCGGTGCCGGTACCCGCGGCCGATAGTCTCCCAGCCATCACCGCGCCAGTCCTCATCTCCTGGAGGGCCATCTTTCATCGTCGCGACCTTCCTGCACTCATGGCGGGTTATTTCAGCTTCGGCTATGTCGCGTGGATCTTCTTCAGCTGGTTCTTTCTCTATATGGCTCAGGTGCGCGGCTTCGATCTCAAATCCAGCGCGCGCTATGCGATGCTCCCATTTCTGTCGATGACGATCTGCTGTCTCGCCGGTGGAGTTCTCAGCGACCGGCTCACGCGGGCCTACGGACTTCGCATCGGCCGCTGCGGTCTGGCCTCCGTGGCCATGTTGGTGACCGCCGCATTTCTTGTGCTCGGCTCCCAGATTCACAGTCCCCAGGCTGCCGGTGTCATCCTCGCCGGTGGTGCGGGCGCCCTCTATTTCTCGCAAAGCTCCTTTTGGTCGGTCTCCGTTGATATCGCTGGCCGCAGCTCCGGCGTCTTCTCCAGCATGGTAAATATGGGTGGACAAATCGGAGGCGCAGTCACAGCATCGCTCACACCCTGGATCGCGCAGCGGTTCGGCTGGGTGACGTCCTTTGCCATCGCTGCAGTCCTCGCAATCATCGGAGCGATCTGCTGGATGACAGTACACCCCGAGCTTCCCCTTGATTCCTAAAGGTTAGCGCAGATAGGTTTGATTGCGGGGAATAGAAAGATATGATGCCTTAAATGACATTCGGTCCGTGATCATGAAATCCAAGCCCGCGAACCCGTGCGCTGCAGGATGGGCGAAGACGCATATGCCCTCGCGCTTCGTATTCGGCAATGTCGCGCTGCTTTTCGTCTGTTTTGCGGCGGTCATCGCCCGTGCCGCAGCGACGCAAACCGTCTTGCGTCTTTCGGAGTATCAAAAACAGGACTGGCAGGTCGAAGACGGCCTGCCCGAAAACTACGTGCGCATGATAGCGCAGCGTCCTGATGGCGTTTTGGTGCTTGCTACATCCTCCGGACTCGCCACCTTCGATGGCCAGCGCTTCCAGAATGTACCTATTGAGGTGGATGGTCTCATCGACAACGAGGCTGTCAACACTATGCTTTATGGCCGCGACCACGATCTTTGGATCGGCACGGATGGACGCGGGGTCCTGCACCGTACTTCTACAGGCACCATCAATATCAGCGAGCGTGCGGGTAAGTTCAACGAACGCATTCGCACGATATACGAGGATGCTCATGGCGTACTTTGGATTGCAACTCAGAATGGCATAGAGCGCTTCGTCGATGGGAAAATCGAGGTCCTTTCCGAAGGCGGCATGATCTCCGGCGATATCACAACCCCCTTCGCTGAAGATGGCATTGGGGGTATGTTCTTCGTCACCTCCTCCGGCCTCTTTCATTGGGGCGATGGAACTACACGCCGCTTTCCGCTTCGTGCTTCGTCCGACATGGTTCCGGTGGCCGTCTATCGCGATTCCCAGCACAGACTCTGGGTCGGTACGACGACCGGCGTCGTACAACTAATTCCTCGCAGGAATAACCTGCACGACGTCTCAGACCAATTCGATCAGGTATCTAGAGCCACTGTGGGCAGTCCCGTCACGGTGTTGCTAGACGACCCGGCAGGAAATCTCTGGATAGGAACCCGTCGCGACGGTATCTGGCGTCTTGGGGCCGATGGCGTATCTCACTGGTCTTCCCGCAACGGGCTTCCCGACGATACCGTCCGGTCGCTTTTTATCGACAACGAGCAGAATCTCTGGATCGGTATGCGGACAGGAGGGCTAAGCCGGTGGCGTAAAGGTGCACTGGCTCCTTACGGTGACCCCGAGGGATTTCACGCCAACTTTTCTGCGAACTCATTCTCCGACAGCCACGGCGATCTATGGCTCGGCACGTGGGGCAAAGGACTCTTCCGCAGGCACAACGGGCACCTCATCGCCTCCAATCCTCCCGGAATGCCGATCGCCACTCCGATCCGTGCACTCGCCGAAGACCGGCGCGGGCACATTTGGATAGGTACGTGGTTCGACGGCATCTATCGCTATGACGGCCATGCCTTTCATCACTATCTGCTGGGCATCGAATCCCCAGGCAATGCCGTCAGTTCCATTCTTCCAGACCATAGAGGAGGCCTGTGGGTAGGTACCTATACCGGTCTCTTTTACTATCCTGGCGGCGAGATCGATCCATCGCAAAAGTCTCATCTGCTTGAGTCGAAGCTCATCACCTGCGTCATCGAGGATAGTGACGGATCGATCCTCGTCGGCACCAGCACGGGCCTCTTTCGCATACGCGATCACGTTGTGCTTCCCGTCGACGGGATGCCGCATCCTTATGTCCTCTCACTGACATTGGACAGCATGGGCTACGCCTGGACCGGTACTAAAGCAGGCGGTCTTGCCTGGGTGCGTCAGGAGCGTGCTACACCACTTCCTGCAAGCAGCGGCATTACACCTCTTCTCGTCAACACCGCCATCGAAGATAAAGACCGCCATCTTTGGCTTGGTACCTCGCGCGGTATCGTGCGACTCTCCCTCACGGAATTGCACGGTGTTGCCGACGGCCGGCAGTCGCAGCTCTCCACTGTTGTTTTTGGCAAAGGGGACGGCATGCGTTCCAGCGAATGCGGCGGAGCCTCCAATCCCACATCCACTCGAACGCCCGATGGTGT
>Ga0210406_10000680_pt1 | contig 45421 bp, 35 predicted proteins | sample IncBWC30MmetaG_FD_155454 | JGI IMG/M metagenome (GOLD analysis project Ga0210406, IMG submission 155454) | Forest soil microbial communities from Barre Woods Harvard Forest LTER site, Petersham, Massachusetts, United States - Inc-BW-C-30-M | ecosystem: Environmental > Terrestrial > Soil >...
AACGCATGCTGCGCCGGGCAATGCGGGCTTCCTGGACGCTGCTGATCGTGTTTGGAGCCTACGCGATTCTGAGCACACAGGATTACTGGTCGCTCGCCCGGGCGCGCGTTGAAGCGACAAGGAGACTCGAGTCCGCGAAAATCCCGCGATCTGGGGTGGATGCCGGGATGGAATATAACGGTTGGACACAGCTTTTGATTAACGGGCGGCTGAATTGGTGGTATGTGAAAAATCCACCTGGAGCTTACCGGCCTGGGTATGGAATCACTCCAGATGTGGTCCCGCTTTACCGGTTGGAGTATGCGCCGAATCCGCCGGAGACGGTGCCAAGCGAGTTCGGGTCGGTCCCGTATTTCTCGTTGCTGCCGCCCTTCCATAAACAGGTGAGTATAGACCGCGTAGTAGTTGCGTCAAAGGGCGATCGGTAAAGCCTACGCCGCCCCGGTACCGCGAAGGCGCTGGGTGTGGTCGGCGATGATCTGGCGGAGGATTTCGTCGAGGCCGATGGTGATGGACCAATTGGGATAGTGAGAGTGGAATTTGGCGAGATTCGAGATGTAGCAGATGTGGTCGCCGATGCGATTTTGATCCGCGTATTTCCAATGCAGCTTCTTGCCGCTTAGCTGCTCGATTTTGGCGATGGCCTCCAGCATGGAGACGCTGTTCTCGCGGCCGCCCCCAAGATTGTAGACCTCGCCCGGCCGCGGATTCGCGGCAAACTCTTCAATCGCGCGAACGACATCGTGGCTGTGAATGTTGTCGCGAACCTGTTTGCCTTTGTAGCCGAAAACCGAGTATGTGCCGCCGCTGAGTGCCACCTTCACCAGATAGGACAGAAAACCGTGCAACTCGACGCCGGAATGCGAAGGGCCGGTGAGGCAACCACCGCGGAAGACGCCCACCTTCATGCCAAAATAGCGGCCGTATTCCTGCGCCATCAGATCTGCGGAAGCTTTTGAGGCACCGAAGAGCGAGTGGAGCGTGCGGTCGATACGGCATGATTCGCCGATACCATCGTAGTCCTCAGCCCGTGCGTAATCCCAACGCGTTTCCAGCTCCTTGAGCGGGAGCTCATTCGGCGCATCGCCATAAACCTTGTTGGTGCTGAGGAAAACAAATACGGCATCCGGACAATGAAGCCGCGTGGCTTCCAGCAGATTTACGGTTCCAAGCGCGTTGACTTCGAAATCCAGAATGGGGATGTCGCGTGCTTTATCGTGGGACGGCTGCGCGGCGCAATGAATAATCAGGTCAAACTTGTGAGCCCGAAACAGCTCTTCGAGAGCGATTCGATCGCGAATGTCCACATTGAAGTGGGTAAAATTCCGGGTAACCTTGCGAAGGCGTTCCAGATTCCAGGTCGTGTCTCCCGGCTCACCAAAAAAAACGCGGCGCATGTTGTTGTCCACGCCAATCACTTTATGGCCCTGGCGATCAAAATGCTCCACGGCCTCGGAGCCGATCAAACCGCTCGAGCCAGTGACCAAAATCGTCTTCATACGGAAGTGTTGCCTTTCTGGCGCAGGCCGATACGATGACGCAAAGACCGGGTCACATCCAAAAAGCGATACCATGCGGGGGAAAGGCGATCGTAAGCGTCCCGCTTGACTTGGACATACCAATCGCGGCGATTCCGGCGCATGCCATCAGGTTTCAGGAGATCGGTGGCGTTATCGAGCGTGCGAAACCTTCGATGACCTTCGAGCAGCGCATAATTCTCCTGCGCTTCCTCGCCTTCCCACACGCCCTTTTCTCCTTCGGGATGATACCCATAGTCATGATTCTGATGCACGGCGCAAACGACAGCCGAAGCATCAATCAGCCGAACCCCGGAATGGCGCGCGAACCACAGCAACCAGTTATCCCAACCCGGCCGACCGATTACAAATTCGGGGATTTGTTTGTGAAAAAGTCCCTTCCGAAAGACAAAGTAATCAATCCACTGCGAGGGTCGTTGGCGGTTTGCGTGGATGACCAGCTTTCGCACTTCGTCCTGCCAGCCCGGGGTTTCGAAGGGGAGAGGTTCGCGAATATCAACATCCCAGCGGCGCCCGGCCATGAGAAATGGCTCAGAGGCGCCGGCGATCCGCCCGACAGCCCGCAGAAAATCATCGAGCAAAAGAATATCGCAATTTACGTGGCAGAGCAGATCGTGGCGCGCAAGCTCCTGCGCCTGATCGTAAATACTGGCCAGATATTTCGTGCCGTAGCGATTCTTGCGCACAGCCGGCACGTGACGAATGCCCAGTTCCGCGCATACCCCTGCGGCACCCGCGTCATCGCCAAAAAGCAGAATTTCCGCCTCCGGGTGGACCCGCTGCCAACTGCGCAGGGCGTTCCGCTGGATCACGTTGATGTGACCCTGAAACGGCTTCGGGGTGGAAAAAAATGTCAGCATGCGCCCGCCTGCGCCGTCCGACTCGCGGCCTGACACAGTCGACTTCGCAAAAGGAAAATCAGTTCGCACCTTGGAAATACATTCATCACAGCGATTCCACTCATTTCGAGTTCCACGAAAAGACCGACGGCACGTTCAAATAGCCGCTCCACTCATCGCGGCGGTGTTGAAAATTTTCTGTTGCAACGAGCAGATCCGGCACCGCATCCCATAAATCCACGTTTTGGCCGTCGCTCCACAAGCTGACCTGCAGCGAATATGCTCCCGGTTTGATCGGAAAATAGGGGAACTCGTAAACCAGCTCCACTTGGCCACGCGGAAAATTAAGATCATCCGTAGCCCAGCCCCAGACAATCTGACGCTCGGCGTTATAGAGAGTGATGCCGTGATGCCCGTGGTTAATCGGCGCATGCACGTCGAGGCAAAATCGCATCTTAATCGGACCGGTGGAGACGAGTGTGTGGGGCGAATCTGACGGAGCCCCTACCAAGTTCCACGACTGGAACCGGGCGTTGTGCCGGTGATCAAAACTGCGCTCCGCCGAACCGCGCTCGGGGGAAGTCATGGCGGTCTCATAGGCACTGACGACTTCGGCCGTCGGACCGCTTTGCCGCACGACGCCTGAATCGACCCACACAGTCCGGTCACATAGCCGGCGGATCTGATTCAACTGGTGGCTAACGAGGATGATCGTGCGCCCCGCGCGTGCCACATCTCCCATTTTGCCGAGGCATTTCTTTTGAAACTTCACGTCCCCTACGGCCAGGACTTCATCCACCAGCAGAATTTCCGGTTCGAGGTGCGCGGCGACCGCAAAGGCGAGCCGGACAAACATGCCGCTCGAATAGTGCTTCACAGGAGTGTCAATAAAGGTTTCGAGTTCAGCGAAGGCCACGATTTCATCGAACTTGCGGGTGATTTCCTGCTTGCTCATCCCCAGAATCGCGCCGCTCAAGTAGGTATTCTCGCGCCCGGTCAACTCCGGATGGAAGCCGGTCCCCACCTCCAGCAGGCTGCCGACGCGGCCGTGAATATTCGCCCAGCCCTCCGTGGGCCGGGTGATGCGGGAAAGAATCTTGAGCAGGGTGGTCTTGCCGGAACCGTTGCGCCCGATCAGGCCCAGCACTTCGCCCTCGTGCACTTGCAGAGAGACGTTGTTCAGCGCCCAGAAGGTGTCCGGCTTTTGCCGTTGAAATAAGGTCCATGGAGAGCGCAGCGTGCGCGCGAGGGTATCGCGAAGAAGGCCGGAGGAAGAACGCGCGCCCCGCTGGTAGCGCTTGCTGAGGCCCTGGGCTTCGATGACGGCGGTGGTCATACGCGGTCGGCAATGCTCCCTTCCATATAATTAAAGAAGATGAGTCCGCCAAAGAGGACGAAGCAAACAATAAGCGTGGAAGCAAGGAAAGTGGCTGTGGGGGCGTGACCCGTTCCCGTTAGGGCCCAGCGGAACCCGTCAATCACGCCTGCCATTGGATTCAAGCCGTAGAGCCAGCGGTAGCGTTCCGGAACCATCGAACTGGAATAGTAGACGGGAGAGGCGAGGGTCCAGAACTGCACAAGGAACGGCGTCAGGTATTTGACATCGCGATAGAGGGCGTTGAGCGCCGACAGCCAAAGGCCAACGCCCAGAACCGTGAAGACAGCGAGGAGCAAAAAGAGGGGTAGCAGCGCAAGCGTCCAAGTGGGGCGGATGCCGTGCGCGAAAGTGAAAATCAGAAGGACGCCGAAGCCGATGCTGAAATCCACCAGGCCGGAAAGTGCCGCGGAGACCGGCAGGATGAGGCGTGGAAAATACACTTTGGTGATCACGCGTTGGTTTTCCACCACCACGTTGGTGGCGGCCACCAGTGCGGTCGAAAAATAAGTCCAAGGCACGAGCGCCGCGAAACAGAAGACGGAATAGGGAAGCCCCTGGGATGGCAGCTTGGCCAGCCTGCCAAAGAAAAGAGTAGCGACCAGCATGGTCAGCAGGGGCTGCACGATAACCCAGGCGACGCCGATGGCGGTCTGCTTGTAGCGAACTTTGACGTCGCGCCAGACCAGGAAAAACAGCAACTCCCGATACTTCCACAGCTCTTCCAGGCGCAACTCAAACCAAGTGGTCGGCGGCTCGATGCGCAGGGTGAGCGAGCCCGGCGGGCGATTCGCCAGCGGGCCGGTTGCGGACGGGTTGGAGGTCACCGAAGCCATTCAGTATGCAAAGTTCCAGATCAGATTTGCCGTCCTTGACAGGGTAACAGAATCGGATAAGCGGGACGGAGCCGGAGGTCTGCCAAGCAGGTGTTTTCTCATCCGGGCCGGGGAACTACGGTTGCGTATCCTTGTTTAATTGCTCGACATCCTTTTGCTCGATCTGCTGCATAAGCGCTTTGCGCTTGAAGAGATAGCGTTGAAGATCAACGGAAACCTGGCGGGGAACGACGAAAATCTGATTGTAGGCGACTTGCGAAAAGGAGACGGGACCTCGTGGAGAAATCAGGTGAGCGCCCCATTGAAATATAAAACCGAGGTTCCAGAGGATGAACAGAAAGAGAAAGACTGAAGTGGCGGCAAAAGCGCGGCTCGGCGAACGAAAGAACCCCGCAAAGCGCTGGAGCAATAATGCCAGACCAAATACGAATACAGGAGTGAGAGAAATAAAAAATCGATTTCCGAAAGAAGCCATCCCATGCCAATACGGGTAACTGGAAATCACATAATAGAAACCCACGGCGGTGAGGGCGAGAAATAACGCCAGGGATCTGGCCGCCCGCGGAGCAAGAAACAAGCCCGCAATCGCCAGAGCCAGTATGGGAGTCCAACTGAAGAGGCCATGTTCCGAGGAGAAGAGCACGGAGCGCCAGTTCGGTGCGGTCCAATCCCAAGGAAGCGCGGTGTAGGATCCGAAGCGAAGAAATCCACCGAAAATTATGTAGCGAGTGATCAGAGTAGGTATGAACGCAAGGATGGTGGCGAGGAGAAAGCAGATGTTTCCGGCCAGGAGTGGACCAGAAGCGAGATAATTCTTGGCCTTCAAGAAATCCCAGTAAGCAATCAGGGATTCGACCAGTGGGAGCACGAGAAAAACACCGTTCATGAAGTAGACGTCGACCATCAATCCGGCGATGAGACCGAGTAAAATCCATTGAAACAGCGTACGGCCACCGCGCGTGCGTTCCCAATACCAAACGAAGAGAGCCACGGCGAAAGCGGAGTGCGCATGGGACCACGCGGGATTAAAGTACATGTAGACGGGGAGAGAGCTGGCTCCCCACACTCCGAGCGTTGCCAGAAAGGCCCAGCGTTCCTCAACATATTTTTTTGCGAGAGAATAGGAAAACAGCAGACCGAGAAAACCGTAACAGGCTGTGCCCAGGGCCATTGCCAACAGGTAGGGGGAAGAAAAACCATCTGCGGGGATGTGCGCACCAAGCGAATCGGCAAGATGCACCGTAACATGGGCCGGCAGCAAAAAAGGAGTCCAAAGCAGGGCAGGTCCAATCGAAAACAAATTGCCTACGTGGCCCGTCTCCGTATATTCGTCGGGCCGGAGCTGCCCATTGGGCAGTGTCCGGTTTTGAGAGAAGTAGAGGTTGGCGTGGCGCCAGTCTTCCTCAAACAGCAGATTGTGCTGAATGAGAGGTGCGCGAGCGTAGGCGTAGTAACCGACGCCGTCTCCGTGAACGATCGGGTTCACCAACGCGAGTGAACCGAGAAACACAAGGAGTAGAATCCGTTTGAACGGCGCGGACCTAGGCCCTCCGGCCGTCAAACCCGCGGAGCCGCTCGAAGGGGGTGGCTTCATGCTCTTGACGAACACCCTAAGCGGGCCCGATTGGCGCCAGGGTGGACCGAACCGGCGTCTCAGCCATTTCGTATCCGGGCTTGCTTATAACCGCGATCAAGGAAAGTGGAGGCAGGGGCAAAAAGTTGTCCAGAACACGGAACACTGGAGTCAGGGCGTTCAACAGTTTGATCTGCCAAAACCCGAAGGTGCGCCTGCGGAGAAGACGTGCGTTCAACCACCACGCAATCACACCAATGCGATTGAATTCCAACATGCGCTCCAAATGAAAACCCGCTTGCTCCACTAGATCCGTCAACTGTTTGCGAGTGTAGCGCCGGTGATGCCCGAGAACTTCGTCCAGTGAGCCATAAAGCCAGGGGCCGCAGGGAACAAGAATGATGGCCCGGCCGTGATCCTCGAGCACTTCGCGAAAATTACTGAGAGCGGCCAGGTCGTCCACCAGGTGTTCAACAACGTTTAAGCAAATAACCGTGTCGAACTTCCTCTCTTTCGGAAACGACTCGCCTTTTTCCCCGTCCGTGTAGCCTACCTGCATGTAAGGGCGGTCCAGCCTGACGCTCTCCAAATAAGTTAAATACAACGGGTTAATATCGCTGACCCAATACAGCGTGCGCGGAATTAACTGTACCGTTAAATTACCGGTCCCAGCCCCGATTTCCAAGACTTTTTCGCCAACGTAGGGGCGGATGACATCGGCCATCCATTTGGTAAAACGTGGAGCGCGATTCAGGCGCCCGAGAATCTGGCTGCCATAGGTGTCCTCCGCGTAAATATAATCAGAAATACCGAAACGGATGATTGCCTTGACCGCGCGAACACCGTCTTTCCAGCCGATTTTCTTACCCTCCTGATAGGTCCGGCCGGCGTAGCGAATGGGGACCTCAAAAATTCGGGCACCGCGTTTGGCGAGCTTGATGGAAATTTCCGGCTCGATTTCAAATCTGTTACCAACCAGCGGAATGCTCTTCAACAGTGCGGTCCGGACCATTTTGTAACAGGTTTCCATGTCCGTCAGATTCAGATCGGAAACCATATTGCAGAGAAGCGTCAAGAAATGATTTCCCAATTGATGACGGAAGAAGAGAACACGCCGGTATTCGCTGGCAAGAAACCGCGAGCCAAAAACGGCGTCGGCCTGTTCCTCCAGGAAGACCTGGACCATCTTCAGGAGATCCAGGGGGTGATATTCGAGGTCGGCGTCGTGAATGACCGTCAATTCCGCGCTTGCGCGCTGGAGGGCGGTCCGAATGGCGGCGGCCTTACCCTGGTTGCCCTCGTGGTACACGAATATCCAATTCAACTTGCTGCTGGACCGGGCGGCCTCGGTGGATTCAAAATCACGAAGAATCGCATTGGTCCGGTCCGTGGATCCATCGTCCACCACGATCACTTCAATGCGCTCAAGGAGGGGAGAGTCTGCGAGCAATTTGAGGCGCTCTAGACTTGGGCGGACCAGATATTGTTCGTTGTAGACGGGAACAAGAATCGAAAGCGTGACGGAAGTCTTCATGGGTAAAGATACACGCGGGCGGTTCCTACGCTGCTCATGCCGCTAGAAGAAAGTCCTCCTCAAGTTCAAACCGCTTTCACTGCAGATACTTTCCGGACTGCTTCCAGTACGCCCTTCTGCCGGAAGTATGCCGATACTCGGTCAATGATATCGGCAAGGCTTGTTTGCGGCCGAAAGCCCGTCATAGCGTGCAATTTTTCGATGGAAGGCACGCGCCGCATCATGTCCTCGAATCCCGGCTCGTAGGCCTTGTCGTACGGCACAAATTTGATGGGAGAATCACTTCCCGTGCGGTGCTTCACGATCTTGGCAAGATTCTCAATCGTGACTTCTTCCGTGTTGCCAATATTGATCACTTCGCCCACAGCACGCTCCAGGGGCATCAACCGGAGCAGGGCCTCCACGGTATCGCGGACGTCGCAGAAGCAGCGGGACTGCTGGCCGTTGCCGTAAACTTCGATGGGTTCCCCATCGAGGGCCCGTTTCACAAAATTGGGGAGAACCATTCCATAGCGCCCGGTCTGCCGCGGGCCGACGGTATTGAAAAAACGGACCACGATTACGGGCTGTTTCTTTTCTTTCCAGTAGGAAAGGGCTAGAAATTCGTCGAGCGCCTTGGAAGCGGCGTAGCTCCAGCGCCCCTTCGTCGTGGCGCCGAGCACCAGATCCGCATCCTCGTGAAACGGCACGTTGGTGTTTTTTCCATAGACTTCAGAAGTGGAGGCAATCAAAACAAGTTTCTTTTTCTTGGAGGCCGCTTCCAGAATCATCTGGGTCCCGTTGACGTTGGTTTCAATCGTGCGGACTGGACTCTCCACAATCAGCTTCACCCCGACCGCGGCCGCCAGGTGAACGATGACATCGGCGTCATCCACCAACTCCGCCAGCACTTGCCGGTTTTCAATCCCATCGAGATGATATTCCAGCCGGTCGGAGCTTTTCAGGTGACGGATATTCTCCATGCTGCCGGTGGAGAGATTATCGAGCAGCACCACCTGCTCGCCTTTTTCCAGCAATCGCTCGGCAAGATGGGAACCGATGAATCCAGCGCCGCCCGTGATCAGGTATCGCACACCACCTCCTAGAGTTTGTCCGAATCGTCCAGATCCGAGGGCTTGGATGGAACGTGCTCGGGAGCTTCTTCGTGACCCATTTCCAAGGCCTCCTGGGGGCCGTAGCCGTAGGAATAGGGATAATAGCGGTAGGAATAGTAATAGTCCGGGGCGCTGGCATCCACGGCGTTGAGGACTACACCCAGCAGGCGGCTCTTCACGCTGGTTAGCAGGTCCCGTGTGCGCGTGAACGCTTCTTTGGGAGTCTCTCCGGAGCGCACCACGAGCAACACACCGTCTGCCTGAACCGACAGAATTACCGCGTCCGTTGCGGCCATAATCGGCGGCGAGTCAATCACAACAAATTTGTATTTGGTACGGAGTTCAGCAATTGCGTCCGCGAGCTTATGCGAAGAGAGCAGGTCCGCGGGATTAGGCGGAAGCGGCCCTGTCGGAATCGCGGCCAGATTCGGAATGGCCGGGTGCGGTACGGTTACCAGATCCAGAGTCGAGACGCCGGCCAAGTACGAACTCAAACCGGCGTACTTGCCGGAGCCAAGATTCAGCAGTCTTCCCACACCGGGTTTGCGAAGGTCGGCATCCACCAGGACGGTCTTGTCGCCGAGTTGGGCCAAAGTAACGGCGAGGTTGGCGGCTGCGGTGGTTTTGCCTTCGCGCGGGAGGGCGCTGGTTACCAGGATGACTTGCGGCGGGTGGTCCGGCTGAGAGAGCAGGAGCGCGGTTCGCAGCGCTCGGAACGCCTCGGACATCTGTGATTTCGGAAGATGCTGCGCAACGAGCTCAATGCGCTTCTCGTGGCCATTCGTCGAGGGGCTTCCAAATATTCCCATTCGGCGCTTGCGGCTCCCGCCATCCCCAAAAGCGGGCACGACGGCAAGGCTGGGCAACCGCGTCAGCGTCTCGATGTCGTCTGGAGTCTTGACAGTGTTGTCGAGGTATTCGCGCAGGAGCGCCAGGCCGATGCCTCCGACCAAACCAACCAGAAAAGCGAGAGCAATATTGCGGGCCTTGGCCGGGCGCGCGGGATAAGAAGGAATCATGGCCGGGTCGACGACACGGAGGTTGGAAGATTTCAACCCTTCGGAGATGCCCGCTTCCTTCAGCTTTGTCAACAGGCCTTCATACAGAGATTTGTCCGCCTCCGACTCTCTTTTGAGAATGTTGTACTGCACCATTTTCTCCGCCATGTTATTGGTTTCGGCCTTCTGCAGTTCGAGCGCCTGGCGGATAAGCTCTTCTCGCTGTTTCGCTTCGCGATAGTCGCTCTCCAGCTGGAGAACGATGCCTCTGCTTTCACGCGCAATCTGATCGTCCACTTCCTTCATCTGCGCCTGCAAGCGCTGCACCTTGGGGAAGTTGGGGCCATACTGGTTGACAGCTTCCGTGTACTGAACGGCGAGGTCCGCCCGTTTTTTCTGCAAATCCTGCAAGAGGGGATCGGCGCGAATTTCCGGCACGGCATCAATATCGCCCGCCTTCGCGTACTCGTAGAGAGCCTGCTTTTTCAGAGTTTCTCCCTGCGCGTCAGTGAGCTGCTTGTCCAGATCCGCAAGCCTCTGGGTGGTGATGTTGGACTTGTCGTCGACGCTCCAGATCTGGTTCTGCCGCTCGTAATTGATGCGGGCGTCTTCGGACTGCTTCACCGTGAGCTTGAGTTCGTTGAGCTGCGAGGTGAGAAAACGGGTTGCTTCCAGTGTCGCTTCATACCGGCTCTGGATATTCTGGGCTTTGAAATTGTCAAGGTGTGCGTTGAGAATGCGGGCGGCCAGCACGGGGTCCGTGGATTCATAGCTCACTTCCATGAGGCGGCTGGAGGGTATGCGCTTCACGCTCAAGCTGCCCAAGAAGACGGCGACTTCCGGGGGGCGCTTCTGGTTCGCGAGAGAGCCGGTGGCGATGGCTTCCGAGGGAATGCCGCCGGCAGAGAACTCCGGGTTCGCGGCAAGGCCGGTATTGCGAATGGTCTGCAGCGCCAGGGTTTCACTGGTGAGGACTTTGGATTGGGTCTCTATATAGTTGTCGAGATCCATCATGGAATCGGCGGCATCAGCGCCCTGAAACGGCAGAATGTTATTGTTTTCGCGATCGATCTCGATGGTGGCCTTGGCGATATAGACCGGGCGCATGCGAAACGTGGCGATGCTCACGATGGTCACCACGGTCAGCAGGAACGACAGGATCAGCCACTGGTGCTTGCGAAGAATCAGCAGGTAGTCGTAAAGGTGGGGTTCCCGCGGGGACAAATCAATCGCCGGGACCCGTGTCGACGCGGAAATAACGTCCACTGGCCCGTTGCTCCCGGGAGTCCGTGGAATCAGCTTGGAATCTTCGATCATAGTCCGTTCTTAGTGGTACGCCAGCCGAAAAACCGCCACGGCCGTGCCAATGCCGAGAGCGATCTCCGCCGTCCTTATCAAAGCTTGCTTGGTACGGTCATCGGGAATAAACAGAATATCGCTGGGGTGCATGGTGATGTCCTCGGACTGCCGGTTTAGCACCTTCTTCAGGTCCACTTGTGTCTCAGTCTGTTTGCCAGTGTCGTCTTTGCGGATAATGACCGCGTGCTGGGTCTTGGCAATATTTGTCAGGCCACCGGCGAGCGAAAGCACTTTCAAGGTTGTGAGCTGTGTGCGGTCGTTGGAAACGACAAACCCGCCCGGGCGAGTAACTGCGCCCAGGACGTAGACAATGCCTGCATGCGGCACGGTGACCACATCGCCGGCGTGAAGAAGGATGTTGTTGCGCGTGTCGCCGGTCTCCAAAAGATCATTCAAATTAATGGTGATGGAAGTGGAGTCCGGATTTGACGGACTGGAATTCGCGTCAGTAGTTGCTGGCGTCGCCGGCGGGCTTGCATGCGCCATATCTTCCACGGACGGAAAAGACGGCGCCTGTGGAGAAGCATCGGCTTTTTTCTCCATGGGTTCAGGCGTGGCTGCTGAATCAAGCGGCGGCGGCTCCCCGGAGCCGGGCGCAACGGTCGTGGGACCGGTTTGCGGATTGACAACTTCGATCAAGCTCATCACCCGGCGGCGGGTCACAATGACGGTGTCTCCCGCATCGTTGGAAATGCCGCCCGCTTCAGCAATAACTTCCAGCAGGTTGACATCGCGGTCGGCTTGATAAACCATCGGATGCTGAACCGCTCCGACCACCGTGATCGGTTGGCTGCGATGTTCCTTGACTGCCACGCCGACCTCGGGATGAGAGACCAGTCCATTCGCTTCGAGAAGTTCTGCAATTTTTTCTTCCGCTTGTGACTCACTGAGTCCTGTAACGTGGAGACGAACGGGAATCAGCGGAAGGCTGATCGTCCCGGTCTGGCTTACGCGCACTTCTTTCGAGAGCTCCGGAACATCGAACACTGAGATGTCCAGCAGGTCTCCGCTGCCAATTATGTAGTCGTGCGGCGCGGAACTCCTCGAGCCCATCGTGAGGGTTCGAATGCGATCGTTTACCTGTTGGGGCGTTTCACCGACGGTGACATTCTGCTGCGCGCGCGCAATGGAAGGCACGCCGAACAAACTTGCGGCAACGACGCAGAGAGACAAATAGCGCCGTCCCATGGTTGAAAATGGGACCATCAGAATGGGTGACCCCCCATCCGCATTATACAGTCTGTCACCATTAACTCGCCTCTACTTTTCGTATTTTCCGGCTGGGCGGGGAACTTTCCGGCGATCCTGACGTCGACGTTTGCAGGCGGGCAGTTGCCAAATGGGCCGACACGAAAAACAACAGGGCGTTCGCCGGGATGTGAAGATTAAAGTCTACTAAACTATGGACCAGTAGCCCACAACAACCCACGAGCCCCGACAGGTTCAGCGCCGCCCCAAACGAACTTCCCAGATCCTTCAGCCCTTTGACCGACTCAACGAACAGAATTCCCAGGAACCAGAGGCAACATATCCCGCCAGCAACCCCAGTTTCCGCAAGGGCTTCCACATAGTCGTTGTGCGAATGGTTCACAATCTTCGCGTCGTACAAGGACTCGTAGGGAGGGAAGACCATTTGCAGTGTTCCCAGGCCAGTCCCCAGGATAGGGTGGTCCAGGAAGATCCGCCAGGTGTCATGACGCATGGACGCTCTCTTGCCTATCGAGACGTCCAAGCTCTGGTAGTTGGAAAACCGCTGCAAAACCTCCTGGACACCGATCCAGGAAACCGCCAGGATTGCGCAGAGAACCAGAACCCCGCCGACCAGCATATACTTGCTCTGAAGGCGCCTGACCAGCAAGAGCGAAAAGAGAATCACCATCTGCACCGCAAAGCTCACAATTCCCCCGCGCGAGGCCGACAAAAGCAGCGCCACGATCGGAACCAGCGCGAACAAACCCACAAGAAACAGGCGTTCCCGCCGGACTTTTCCCAACACCAGCGGCGCTAGCGCAACGGGGATCAGAATTTCCGCGAATCCCGCGAAGTGATTCCGGTTCACATATGGCCCGAAGGGATAACCGCCATAACGCATTACCCGAAACCAGTAAAGTTTTCCGTTGAACGTCAAGTGCTGTAGGATGCCAAACACCGAAACAAAGAAGCCCAGCGACATCAGAAACCACAGCAAACCCCTCCAGTGGCTCATGCGGTAGTACACCTGCGGCAACAGAATCAACAAGACCAGGTAGACGACCAGCAACTGCAACTGCATGCGCGTGTCGTACGCGGAAGCGGTCCGGCGGAAAATCAATTGGACCACCACGACCAGGGCGAAGGCTGAAAGCGGTGGCAGCAACGGCGAAATCGCGATCACTTCCTGCTTCCAGGCGTACGTGCGCAGCGTCCAGATCACCAGCAACGCTGCAAAGCCGACTTCCAGAACGGCTTGCGACCACTCTTCCACGCCGCCATACGCCAAAACCGCAAAACTCAAAAGTACGCAGATGCCCACTCTCAAAATTTTCATGGCCGCCGGCGCTCCACTGCCTTCGGCACGAGAGTCACATCGTCCACCCAGGCATCGCCCGAAATGTGGATGTCCGGATTCGTGCTGGGCTCCCGGCTGATGCACACCAGCACGCCGCGGACACCGGGCGCGGCAGTCCATTCCTGTTCGATGAAAGTCCAGGGTGTGGTTCCGTGGATCTCCCTGGTGACGGACAACGGAATCTGGTTATTCCCAATAGCCTTGAGGTGAAATCTGACCCCCTGGTCACCGGTGATGTTTTTCGTTTTCACCCAGCCGGAAAAAAGATATTTTGTGCCCGGCGTCACTACGCCCCAGGAGCAGGCCACATCCGCGCTGGGGTTGTGCTTTCCGTCGAAGGTCAGACGAAGAGACTGCTTTCCGGAAAGTTTTTCGGTGGTGTCAATTTCGGTATGCACTCCCTCCGCCAGCGGATGAAAAAACCAGGCAAAGGAAAGATTGCTGAGGCCGGACTCAAAGCTGGGATCCCAGAGGACCGAATCGCGCGGCTGGATCAGCGGTGGCAGGTCCATCGTGGAGGTGCCCTGATCCCAAACCTGGCGGGCGGCATCGTAGTCGCGATGGGCCTGCAGCGCACCGACGAATTTGTCGAATTGCCAAAGTTGCAGGTGAGGATTCAGCTTCATGAGCCGCATCCACATCGTCTGGGCGACCGCCAATTGCTGCGAATCCACCGCTTCGGCGATGGCATCCACATATACAGCGGGGACAGGTGGAAGAACGTCGCTCAATATTGCGTCGATGTCCGGGTCCGCGCGATACACGCGCGAAAAAACAGCGCCCGCGCGGCGTGGATCCGCCTGCAAGGCAAGCCTGAGTTCGGCGAATGCCTCCGGCAGCATGCCTTCGCGCAGCAGGAAATTTCCGTAGCGCCATGCAACATCGGCGGAAGCGGGATATGCTTTCTTCGCACGCGAAAATGCGTCTTGGGCAGCGGCCTTGCTTCCATCGAGTTCGTACGCGGTTCCAAGATCGAGCCACGCTTCCGTGTAACCAGGATTGAGCGCAACGGCTTTTTGATAGGACTCGACCGAAGCCACAACATCGGGCTGTTCCAGATTGAATTGTTGATAGTGGCCAAGCCGATACCAAAACTCAGGATTGCTCGGCTCCAAGCGGACAGCCCATCGCAGATCGCCGATGGTATTTCCATCCGCTGCCCGTCCGGCAATTCCAGAGCGCACACCGAAGAAAGACACCCATAGCGCCACAAGCAGGGAGCCGATGATGAGCAAGCCTCGTGAGAGGGAATCCGAAAGGCGCAGGATCATCGCAAATTACTGTGCCTAGAGAGAACAGGAGAAGCAAGAATAAATTGAAACAGGGAGCAAAGATTTTGTTCCAGATTGGAACAGTCTACTTTCCTGACCACGCGACCTGGCTTTCCTCTAGTCTGCCGCGCCGGCGCACGTCAATTCCGAGGCGCTTGATTTTCTGGTTCAAGGTGGAAAGAGGAATCAGAAAACGTTCCGCAGCTTCCGTTTGATTCCAACCGGTGCGTTCCAGCATATCCACGATGATGCGACGCTCGACTTCATCGATGATCTGAAAAAGCGACGGGTTCGGATTGTCGGCAGCGGTTCGGGATCCAGCCTCGCCAGGCAGCGGTGGCAGAAATTCGGAAAGCTGCAAGCGGACGCCGCGGACGATTTCCTTACTGCGCAAGGATTCGGGCAACAGGTCGACGTCCACGCGCTCCTGCGTGGAAAGCACCACGGCGCGCTCCACGACATTTTCAAGTTCGCGGACGTTTCCCGGCCAGTCGTAATCCATCAACAGTTTCATGGCCGAGGGGGTGAAGAGGCGCAACGGCTTGGTGTTTTCGGTGCAGAAACGCTCCAGAAAATGCGCTAAGAGCATCGGGATATCTTCCCTGCGATCGCGGAGCGGGGGCAGGTGAAGATGGATGACGTTCAGGCGGTGATAAAGGTCTTCGCGGAATCTTCCTTCTTTCACCAGCGAGAGGAGATCGATGTTGGACGCGGCGACGATGCGCACGTCCACCTTGAGTTGTTCCGTGCCGCCGAGGCGCATGAACTCGCGCTCCTGAATCACGCGCAGAAGTTTGGCCTGGGTCTCCGGGCTCACAGTGGCGATTTCGTCGAAAAAGATTGTTCCCTGGTCGGCAACTTCGAACAGCCCCTTCTTCGAGGCGACGGCGCTGGTGAACGCTCCTTTCACATGCCCGAAAAGCTGCGATTCCAAAAGGTCGACGGGAATGGAGCCCGTATTGACCGGTACAAATGCTCTGTCGGCGCGGGTCGAGGCGGAGTGAATCGCTTTCGCGATTAATTCTTTTCCGGTGCCGCTCTCCCCGCTGATCAGAATCGTTGACCTGGAAGGCGCCACCTGCGCGACCAGGTCAAACAGCGTCAGCATCTTCTCGCTTTTACCGATGATGTTCGGGAAATTGAACCGCTGCTTCAAAGCTCGCTTGAGCTGGACGTTTTCCTCGCGGAGGCGGTGCGACTCGACGGCTTGCGCCACCTGCGCCAGTAATTCATCGTTGGACCACGGCTTGGTGATGTAGTCCATCGCGCCGCTCTTGAATGCGGCGCGGGCCATCTCGATGGAGCCGTATGCGGTGATGAGCACGATCGGCAGATGCGGATCCTGCCGCCGAATGTCTTTCAGCAGCTCGATGCCGTTGCGATCCGGCAAGCTCACGTCCAGCAGCAGCAGGTCGTAGGGTTGCTCACCCAGGCGCAGCAGCCCGGATTGGCCGGTGTCCGCCATGGAGACTTGATACCCCTCGGTTTTCAGAAGGAGTTCCAGCCCCTCGCGAATTTCCGCTTCATCGTCAATCACCAGAATCGAGCCTTTAGGCATGAACTGCGTTCCTCACGGCCGGAAATTCAACGTGGAAGGATGTTCCTCGCCCGGGGGCGGAGCGCACATCGATCTTGCCGGCATGTTCTTTGATGATCCCGTAGCTGACGGACAAACCGAGGCCTGTGCCACGGCCTCCGGGCTTGGTCGTAAAAAACGGGTCGAATATCTTATGGATGTGATCGCGGGGAATCCCGTTGCCCGTGTCCGCCACTTCGATTTCCACGCTGCCGTTGTGAGCGCCCGTGCGGACTTCCAGGATTCCTCCCGTGGGCATGGCGTCGCGCGCATTCAGGAAAAGATTCAGGAAAACCTGCTGCAATTTATTGGCGGATCCGCGCACCGCTGGCAGGCCGTCGGTGAGATGCTTCACCACCTGGATTTGCGAAGTCTTCAGCGGGTGAGCGACCAGTGAAAGTGTTTCTTCCACCACGCGGTTGACGTCCACATCGGCCAGCGCGCTCGGGCCCGTGCGCGAAAAATTCAGAAGGTTGTTGACGATTTCACTCGCACGGAAAGTCTGCTTCACAATTTTTTCAATGATGGATTGCCGCGGATCGCCTTCCGGCATCTGCTTGGCGAGCATTTGAATGTAGTTGGAAATCACCGCGAGCGGCGTGTTCACTTCATGGGCGACGCCGGCGGCCAGCAGGCCGAGGGAGGTCAGCTTTTCGGTCTGTGACATCTGCTCTTCCATTCGCTCGCGTTGCGTCACGTCGTCAAAGAGCAGGAGACGCCCGATGCGCTCTCCCGCCTTGCTGACCAGCGGCGTGATGGAGACATTCACCACCATCGAATTCCCTTGATGTTGCAACCTCTGCTTGTAGATGCCGGTGACCTGCTCGGCATCGCCACGGCTGGAAATTTCCTGGACGAGTTCGACCGGAAGGAGGCCGGCAAGGGGCTGGCCAACCGCGTCGTTCCGCGAAACCTGAAAGAGCTGTTCCATGCGGCTGTTCCAGGCCTCGACCGTCCCATAGAGATCGACGGCCAGAACACCCACGTTGAGAGATTCCACGATGTTTTCGCTGAAATCCTTCAGGCGCGCGACTTCGAAAGCCTTTTGCTCGAGTGAGGTATACAACTGCGAGTTGTCCAGTGCGATGGCCAGATATCCGGCGATAGTCTGCACCAGTTCGACGTCATCGCTCGACAAAAAGTCTCCGTCCACTGTCTTGCCAAGCCCGAGGAAGGCGACGGTGCGTTCTCGGATGCGGCAAGGAATAAAGTAGTTGAGATCCAGCTGTTCGATCGTGCGGCGCACAGAATCCGCGACGTCCGGAACGCTGCGGGAAGACTCGAAGAAGATTGTATTGTTGGCAAGCTCGGGTGTGGCAGATTTCAAAAAGCTCAGATCGAGGCGCTCGCTCAAGCGCACGCCCATGGAACGCGCCAGCCGCAGATCGCCTGGATTCTGCGCATCTTCCACGAAAATGGCCAGGCGATCGACAAGCAGCGTTTGCGAAACGCGATCCATCACCGAACCCAGCATGGGTTCCAGGCGAACTTCGTTCGTGAGGGTGCGGCCAAACTCAATCAGCGTGCGGCGGTAGTCGAGTCGATCACGATAAAAGAACCGGTCCAACCGCGCTTGAATGCCTTCGCGGAACGGCTGAAAAAGGAATGCCGCAACCACGATGGCGATCATTCCGCCGACGGATCCGGTTGTCTGCTCATGGAAAATCTGCGCGATCAGGGCCACCAATCCGAAATAAACCGCCGCCACCGCCGCGGTTGCCGCCGTATACGCCAAACCACGCTTGAAGATGATGTCCACGTCCATCAGCCGATAACGGATGATGGCGTAGCCAAAGCAGAGCGGGATCAGCACCAGGCTGAGCGCGGAAAACTGCATCCAGGGCAGCGTTGCCGCGTCAAAAATGAAAGGAACGATGTAGAGCAGCGTGAACGGCAGGCTTCCCGCGAGCGTTCCGCCGGTAAGCCATTTCAACTGCTGCCGCAATACGCCGGAGCGCGAGCGCCGGTAACTGAGATTGAAAATCAGACCCGCAGCAAGAAAATAAAAACCCAGGAAGCCGAGTTCCAGCTGGTCGAGTTCCACTCTCGCCCGGGTTGTAGGAACAAAGCCTCCGGCATTCACGGCCGCCAGAATGTGGATCGTGAGCAACGCCAGCGGAGGCAGGTAAACCCCCGCAAACTTCGTCAGAGATTTTCGCGAAGTTTCCGGCCGCTCCGGAAAGACCAGCGCAAAATGCAGCAGCAGCGCCGGCGCGAACAAACCTGCCACAACGCCCGACCAATAGACTTCCAGATCGAAGGTGTCCAGCTTGCCGCTGTAGTGGAAAGAACAAACAACAAAGGAAACCAGGCAAAAAACATAAAAATGCACGGCGCGCGGCGCGTTCCACCGCCGCGCAAAAATGAACAGGCCAATGAAGAGATACAGAAGTCCGACAACGCGCAGATAGTTTTCAACGGTGATCGGCTTGTGCGGCGGAGTGGTGATCAGGCGGGTTTCAAACTCCTCGCCGTTGCGCGAGAGCTTGTAACGCATTTGTGTCCAAAGCCCGGCTCGGTACAGGCGGTTGGCTACCACGGCCGCACGGGGCACCGCAACGTCGTTGATCGCCAGCAGGATGTCCCCAGCGTGGATTCCCGCGGCGGAGGCAGGAGAATCGGCGGCAACCTTCCAGGCTTCCACGCCAGCCAACCCATCGGTCCACGCCACGCCATCATCCACGAGATCGTAACGCGAACGTTGAAGGAAGTTCAGCCAGGCAAAGACAATCGCAGCCAGCGTGGCTAACGCCAGCACTACGGCCCCTACCCGAACGCGGAGGTTCTGTCGCATAGCAAACCTAAAAGGCTCGCACCTAACCTTACCTCAATTGCAGCAACTGGTCTTCCAATCTTTAGTAGATTCCTATGGCCATAACAAGATGCAAATAAATAGCTTAAATACATCATGAGGGCGCAGGGCAGGCCGCATCCGGTTTTCAATAGGGTGGATACAGATTTCAGGATGCCTTCCACTGACTAAAACTGGAGACTCACGCCACCCCTGAAACTCCGAAATGCCGGTACAAACAGGATTTGGCCGTCTCGCGTGTTCAGCGAAAAATAACCCTGCGCCAGCAGGTTGTCGCATTCAGCGCTGGCTTCCCAACGTCCGAACAGCATTCTTGGAAGCTGTTGCCGAATCCCCACATTTAGATACGGACTGACCTGGTAGGCAGCCTCACCGTAAGGGTCCACGCGAGAAAGGGCTGTGTCGTTAATCCATTTATACCCGGCAGTCAGGTGCGTTCCGGTCTGCGGAATCCGGGCAGTGATTTTCGTCGCTACCGATTGGCGCTGGGCATTGCGCAATCCTTCGCGCAAACCGCCATCCATTTCCGCCACGGGAACCAGCGCTCCGGAAAACGCATAGATGGCCGTCAGTTCCAGATCGTCGCTGAGCTTTTCCCGAAGGGCCACGCGCCCCCCCCAATCACTCGACGAGCCGCCGTCATAAGCAAATCCCTTGGAGAAGAAGTCCTGGAAGAATTCCGCGGGGGGCAGGCTGCTGCCGCGCCCAAAAAGCGCAACGTGGCTGTAATCATCATGAAAGGCGGCCACCTGGAAAACGCCGCGGGTTCCCATCTTTCTCTCGACTGCCAACTCTTCATGGCGGCCGCTCTCCAGAACGGGGCGGCCCCGGCGCATCAGGAGCGCGGGGAAAGTGTCGAGTTGATTCAGGGCGTCGGCCAGCACGCCGGGAGCATCCATGCCCTCGAGTTCCGCGTTCAAGGCGTCATTCGGGGTGGTGCCGTTTGGCAGCGCCGCGTAGATGGCATCCGCATACCAGTTTGAAGTGATGCGAGTTTCGAGCTTCACGCGCGTGCGAAGACCAGAGGCAGGCGTGCCCAAGCCAACCAGAACGTATTCTCCACCCGCGCGGACCAGAAAACGGCTGCCAAGAGCGAGCGTTTCGCTCTGGTCAAGGCGAACGCCGCGGAACGTTAAGCCATTGGTGCCAACTTTTGCTTCACGCAAGACCATCGTGCTCGAAGGGCCGGTTTCCGCGGAACCCGTCGGCAGCCAGACGGTCGCAATTCCGCCCGCAGGAGATTCTTCATCCGGCGTAATCTGGCCCGCAAACACAATGTGGTTGGAGCCGGCGATCTTCTGGTCGTAGGCGAAGGCGGTGCTGGGCGCGGCAGCAACGTTTGAAATGGAGCCTGGCCGGCGAGCGCCATCGGTCAACGCGACGATTCCCAACGGGCGGTGTACGTTTCGTTCGACAACGATCGAAGAAGTGATGGACCAGGCAGGATCGGGATCATCCCAATGCAGTACGGGGCGCAACCCGGGCGCGGAGCGCAATACCCATTTCCAATCGTCTGCCTCCGCGGCGCTGGCCACCGGCGGCCGGCGGAGCTGTTCGATCGAAGCAAACATGGATTCAAGCTGGATACGAACCGTGGTGGTGAGATTCGGGGAAATCTGGATGTGCTTCTCGAGGAAGGGCAAAAAACCGGCCAGCGTAACGCGCACGGTATACGAACCCGGAACGAGCTTTTCGCCCTTGAAGACGCCTTCGGTGTTGGTCAGGAACTGGTAGGTGGCGGCTGCGCCGGGTGTTTCCGAAAGAATGGCCACGGTAGCGCCCAATTGGGGGACTCCGCTGGAATCACGCACCTGGCCGGATAATTTTCCGAGACTCGAAACCGGTTGCTTATTGGATTGCGCAAGAACGGATGGCGTGCCACAAGTCACACCCACAGCGGAGCCGAGCAGTACCCCGAAGCACAGGAGGGTGCCGCGCCTCACTCGTTTACCTCCCTGGTGTGACGTTCGCCGCAGTCTTCTGTTCCACCGGATTTTTCACGGAGAACTCCGCGGAACGGGAAATGGTTACATTCGATAGCAGGTCGGTCGCGTTGACCTCGAGAGTATACTTCCCCGGGGTCAGCGTGGCCAGCGGCAAAAGTCTTTCGATGGTCACTTGATCACCGGTCTGCTTCATGTCGGCGGATGTCTCTTTGAACTGCATCACCTGTTGGTCGCCTTTCTTCACCGTATAGATGAAGCTGGCGTTGCTCTTGTGGGTTTTCTCGTCGCCCTTCAAGTTATAAATCTGAAGATAGATGCCAAGCTTGTCGGCAGTCGTGAAATCCGCATCCAGGCGCGGCCGCACTTTGGAGGAGCCGAGCACAAATTGCCCGGTGCCGATCTGCTTGGCCGGCACGTGTTCGATCTGGTCGGCAAGGATCAGAGTGCTCGCTTCCAGCTTCTCATCCTCGTAGCGGGGAACCGCAAGCCGCGTGTTGATCGCGCCCACGTTGCCGCTATCCACGTCCTTGATGACCAAGTCGAGGCGATACAACCCCGGCCGCAAGGGAAGCGACTTCTGGTAGACGGACGAAAGCTTCATGGACTGCTTGTAAAGTGACTCGGGATAGTCGCGCGTGACAGAGTCCTCAAATGTCTGCACGATTCGATTGGTCAGCGTACTGACGCGTCCGAAAATGTTGAGCTGCGCAGTGTATACCCCATCTTTGTTCTTGAACTGAAGCTGGTTGTTTGGCACTTGCACGGTCACCGGCACGAGAACCGTATCGTTGGTTACCTTCAGAAAGTCCGTCCGGTAATTGAATTTCACCTGGTCGCGCACCATGCGTGAAGTCACCAGCGCTTCCAGGTCTTTGTATTTCACTTCAGGTGGCCGCTGAACTTTTGCGTAAAGTTCCAGGCGCGTGAACTCATTCAAACTCGCCGGCGTACCTCCGAGCGAGGTGGGCATGTGGGTGCCGTCGGAGCGCGTAAAGCGGTCCGTCTTGGAGGCAAGGCCCATCGATTCCATCATGCTGAGGCCGGCGCCGGGCACATAGAGCAGTGCGTCTTTTTCGGAGGGATCCATCGTGAGGTGATACTCGCCCGACCCGCTGGGATCAACGAACTCAAGTTCAACGTTTTCCTGAATGCCTTCAAGGTACCGATACCGCCAGCGTTCCCAAGGATACGTTGTCGTCGAGCCGCCGCCTTCTTCCATCGGGCGATCATAGGTGCCACCAGTCGGGTGCGATTCGATTTCATCTGGCGCGCCCCAAATGATGTAAATCCGTCCACGATCAGTCTTCCAGCCCGGGATTCCCGAGGCATAGTGCTCGTTGGCGTAAGCGATGCGGCGGTAGTGCTCTTCCTTAAAATCGTTGTCCGGCATGTCCGGATTGCTGCTGCGGCGAAGCCAGAACTGCTCGATAAACTGCTCGCGTTCTTCGTTGGTTTCCAGTTGCAGGAAAGCGGTGCGCTCTTCTGGAGAGATGATGTAGGTTACATCTTCGTTCAACCAGGTCTTGAAAGAGTTATCCAGCTCTTTCAAGGTCTTTTTCATTTTCTGCTTCTGGTCTTTGGTGAGTTTTTGATTTTGCGGAGGCGCTTGCGGGTTGGAATCGGGAGCCTGGGCCTGCTGTCCGGCGACAGGAAGCAGCAGCAAGACATACGCAGTCAAGCTGGCGGTAACCTTGCGAAACGTCATATGCATAGAGACACCTTTAGGGACACTGAATTCTAAACCCGTGCACCTGAGACGTCAAATCGGGAATCTCGTTCATTCAAGGACATTTATCCCCTGATGCTGGTTAGACGTGCAGAGGATGTATTGGCGTTGCCTGAGAGCAGATGAACTTTGAGGGGAAACTTCTGCCTACTGGACGCGATGGTTTTGCACTTCGCAGCCGACGAGGGTGTCAAAAATAGCGAGGACGTGCCGGCGGTATTCGAGCATGCGTGAGAAAACGTCGCGCAGTTGGGGTTCGCGCTCGGCTTCGCGATGCCATTTGGCCAGAACCGCTGGCGGAACCTCGATGTCCTGGCGCAGTTTGTCCGCGGAATGTCCCCGCAGGAACAAACCGTAGAAAAATGCCGCTTCCCGCTGCGGATACTCCAGATCCACAGTGACTTCGGTCGGCAGATACGTAGAAATGCTCGCCATAGGAAAAATGCAGTTTACCGAAAATCGTTCCCGCGTCAAGTAGAACTCGGGTCCCGGTGCCTCCGGGTGGTCAACATCCCTGTCCGGGCTGGCTGGCCGCTTGACCGCATCCAATCGGCATAGGATGCTTAAGCCTATGGGGAAGTTACCCAAATCGCTCGCTCGGCGGACCGTTGGGCGATTCTTGCGCTTTGGGGTGCTTCGGGGCCTGCGCTCGGTGGAGATCGATCCCGAGGAATTCCGCCAATATCTTGCCGATAAGCACAATCTCTGGATTCCGCACTTCGGACGCATGCGGGATGTTCCCATTGAACAATTGGATGCCATTGCGGACCGCCTGATTCAGAACGCGCAACGTGTCGCGCTGGCGCAGGGCGCCGGTTTCGGCTTGGGCGGCATGATCACCATTCTTCCGGACGCCAGCCTGCTCACCATCATTGCCTTGCGGCTGATTCAACGACTTTGTCTACTTTATGGATTCGAGGAACGCGAATCGGAGCGCCGCATACAGATGTGGCTGGCGGCGGCCGGAGCGGCGGGAATTGATCTGGGCAAGGACCTTGCGGAAAAGCAGATCGCCGAACGCCTCGCCCCGCGAATCGCGGGCCGTTTGGCCGTGCGCATCGGGGAAGAAAGCGCGGAAAAGTGGGTGGGACGCATGGTGCCGCTTGCCAGCTCCGCCATCGGCGGGGCCTTGAACTATACGTTCATCCGCTCGTGGGGCCGGCGCGTGAAGCGTCACCTGCGCGAGAAACATCTGGCCGAACGCGCTGCCGCTGCGGAGCGGGCGCAATTCGCCAAAACCATTTCGATTCGTTAACCACGAGCAGTTTTACAGAGCCGCCATGACGAACCAGCCTTTCTTCCTTGGCGTCAACTATCCCTGGGCAAATTATGCCGAAGACTTCGGTGTGGGCCCCTCGGGGCACCGGGGGCTTTCACTTCCGGAAAATCTTTCCAGAGTTGCGGAAGAGTTCGCGCGCATTCGCGATTGCGGCGTGAGCGTCGTGCGCTGGTTTTTGTTCGCGGACGGGCGCGGCGGCTTCTTGTCAGAGAAAGGCATTCCCTTACGCCCGGATGAATTTTTGTTTGCTGATCTTCGGGCCACGCTGGAGCTTGCGAAACGCTGCGAGCTGAGACTCTGCTTCTCGCTCATTGACCACCTTTGGTTGCAGGATCGGACGGGAAAGCCCGCCGCACACGCCAATGAACAAGTCTTGCAGTTCGCCGCCGGGCGAGAAGCTTTCTTGCAGCGAGTTTTGATTCCGATGTTTCGCGAATTTCGGCAGCACCCCGCGCTTTTTGCGTGGGAGATCGCCAACGAACCCGAATGGGCCATCCGTGAATTTCACCGGCAGCCTGCGGCGAAAATGCATTTCGCGGACTTCCGTGCGTTTGCGGATGAAATCGCGCAGGCTGTTCATGAATATGCGGGAGTACCTGTAACACTGGGTTCCGCGAGCCTCGCGTGGGTTCGAGCGTGGAGCGAACTCGGGCTGGATATTTACCAAGCCCACTACTACCCCTTGCAAGACCCTTCCGGCAAATCGGGTCTGGCAAAACAACTCGCGTGTCTCCCTCCGCTGGACAAACCTCTGTGGTTGGGAGAACTTCCTGCCGCAGATGATGAAGCCTCTCGCTATTCGTTGAAAACATCATTGACGGAGTGTCGCGAAGCTGGTCTGCTCGGCGCCGCCGTCTGGAGATGGACTGCGCCGGAAAAAACCGGCACGGACGCACACCTAGGAAGAGTTGACCCGAAGATACTCAGTGCATGGAGTTCCACGATGAGCTCACGGAACGCTTCCGCCTGACCCGAACGGCTCCCGGATGCGTCAGATGGAGCGCCCCTGTACCGGCAAACGAGCTTGACTCGATTTGCTCGCGCTTACCATTTGGAGCACCCCGCTGGAAATACGGAATCAGTCGCCGTACAGTGGAGGAAGGCTCGGATCGCAAACGAAAGAGGTCCCATGAAGACGATTCACAAAATGCTGATCGCCGGCTCCCTTTTCACGGCCGCGGCGGGACTGCTGGTGCTTCCGCAGTTCGCCGCTTCACCCGCGCGGCAAATGCCCGGCATGGAGCATGGCGCTGCGTCCGCGGACGAACCAACGCCGGCATTCCACGCAGAAGCGCCGAAAGATGCCTTGCCGCAAACGATGGAGGCCAGCATCTTCACCGACATCCAAACTTTCAATGCTTACGTTGTTGCCGGCCGTTCAAAAAAAGTTCTCTACCAGCAACCCTGCTATTGCCACTGTGATCGCAGCCAGGGGCATGGCAGTCTGCTCGATTGTTTTGCCAACCGCCACGGAGCCGGTTGCGATATCTGCCAGAAGGAAGCTTTCTACTCCTACGAACAGACGCGCAAGGGCAAAACGCCACCGCAAATCCGCGAGGGCATCATTCATGGAGAATGGCAAAAGGTGGATACCGCGAAATACGCGAAGAACTATCTGCCGCCGCTCGCTGCGCCAACTAAGTAATAGCCGGAACTTTTTTTCTCTCATGGCCCGCAGGGAACACGCTCCGGAAACTCCGGCGACCTCATTTCTTCGCCAACACAACGTGAGTTTCGCCGAGCATCTTTACGACTACGTTGAGCGTGGAGGCACCGCCGAGTCGGCGAAACAACTGGGCGTTGACGAGCACGCCGTCGTTAAGACTCTGGTGATGCAGGACCAGGGTGCAAAGCCTCTGCTCATCCTGATGCACGGCGACCGCCAGGTGAACCTGAAGAATTTTGCACGCCAAATTGGCGTGAAGAAAGTGGAGCCCTGCAAGCCGGAAGTCGCCCAGCGTCACACCGGCTACCAGATTGGCGGCACTTCTCCGTTTGGCACGCGCAAACCTTTGCCCGTTTATGTCGAACGAAGCATCCTTGCTCTTCCGACGATTTATATCAACGGCGGACGCCGCGGCTTCCTGGTTCAAATCTCTCCGAACGCGCTGACCCGCTTGCTACACGCCCAGCCGGTCGATAGCGCCGGTTCGGAGTAGCCCTTTCGCATGCGACTCCGAATACGTTCTGATAAACTGAACCTCCGCAATTGCAGCGCACGCTCGTCTAACTTTCTGTAACTGGGGTCAACCATGAAACTTGGCCGTTCCGCAGCAATGCTGCTTTTCTTTTCGATTGTCGCCTTTTGTGCCGTTCTGACTATTTCTGCCGGTTCCGCCACAAAGGCTGCCGGAGATGCGTCGTGGGGATTTTCGCTTACGAACCTGGACCGGACTTGCAAGCCCTGCGACGACTTCTATCAATTCGCCATGGGCGGCTGGATGAAGGCGAATACGATCCCGGCCGAGTATTCCAGTTGGGGATCCTTTACCGTGTTGCGCGACAAAAATCTCAGCGGCATGCGCACAATTCTGGAAAGCGCCTCGAATTCCAAGGCCTCGCCCGGATCGAACGAGCAGAAGATCGGCGATTTCTATTCGAGTTGCATGGACGCCACCGCGATTGATGCCGCGGGGAGCAAGCCGCTTGCCGCCGATCTCTCCGCAGTTGAGGCCATCCAGAATCGCAAGGGCCTCGATTCTGAAATTGCGCGTCTCCATCGCCAGGTCAATAACGTCGCTTTTGGTTTTGGCGCTACCCCTGATTTCAAGAACAGTTCGCAGATGATTGCCATCGCCCACCAGGGCGGGCTGGGCATGCCGGACCGCGACTACTATCTCCGCGACGACGAAAAGTCCAAACAACTGCGCGAAGGCTACCTCCAGCACGTCGCAAAAATGTTTGAGCTTGCAGGCGACGCTCCCGATAAAGCGGCCGCGGAAGCCAAAACGGTGATGGGACTGGAAACCTCGCTTGCCAAGGCTTCGCGGACGCGCGTGGAACTGCGCGATCCGGAAAAGAACTACAACAAGATGACGCTCGTGGAACTCAAGAAACTGACACCGGACTGGTCCTGGGAAAGCTACATGCAGGCCGTCGGCTCTCCGTCGGTCACAGAGATCAACATCGGGCAGCCGGATTTCTTCAAGGAACTCGATCACCAATTGGCTGCCACGCCGCTAGCCGACTGGAAAGTCTATTTGCGCTGGCATGTGATCCACAACGCCGCTCCGGCCCTTTCCGAGGGGTTTGTTCAGGAAAATTTCAATTTCTACGGCAAGCAGCTTTCCGGCACCACCGAACTCCAACCCAGGTGGAAACGCTGCGCGCAGTCTGCCAACCAGAATCTTGGCGAGGCGCTCGGCGAAGTCTATGTGCAGAAATATTTCCCGCCCGAGGCCAAGGCCCGCGCCAAGGAGATGGTGAACAATCTCGTCGCGGCGCTGCGATCGGACATTCCCACGCTTTCCTGGATGGGGCCGGAAACAAAAAAGCAGGCGCTTGCGAAACTGGAAGCGTTTAACGTGAAGATCGGTTACCCGGACAAGTGGCGCGATTACTCGAAGCTCACGATCGATCGCGGCTCGTACCTTGCCAACGTGCGCCGCAGCCAGGAATTTGAGGAAAACCGCGATTTAGCGAAGATCGGCAAGGCAGTGGATCGCTCCGAATGGGGGATGACGCCGCCGACCGTCAACGCCTACTACAACGCAACATTCAACGAAATCGTTTTCCCGGCCGGTATTCTTCAGCCGCCCTTCTATGATCCCAACGCCGATGACGCTGTGAATTACGGAGGCATGGGCGCCGTGATCGGTCACGAGATCAGCCACGGGTTCGACGACCGGGGCTCCCAATTCGATGGACAAGGAAATTTGCGCAATTGGTGGACGCCCGACGACCGGAAGAATTTTGACGAACGCGGCCAGTGCATCGTGGACCAGTTCAGTAGCTATGAAGTGGAGCCCGGCCTGCATCAGAACGGGAAGCTGGTCCTCGGCGAAAGTATCGGCGACCTCGGCGGCTTGAGCATTGCTTATGCGGCGTACGAAAAGTCCATCGAAGGCAAACGCCCGAAGGATATAGATGGCTTTACGCCCGAGCAGCGCTTTTTCCTCGGCTGGGCCCAGGTGTGGGGCTCGAACCAGCGTATGGAAGCGGCGCGCCTGCAGACCAACACCGACCCCCATCCTTTGGCACGTTTCCGTGGCAATGGGCCGATATCCAACCTGGAAGTGTTCGCGAAGGCCTTTGGCTGCAAGAAGGGCGACGCGATGGTCCGCGAAAAATCCTGCAAAATCTGGTAAACGCGCATCCACGGGAATCGATAAAAGAAGAACGGGCGAACCCCACGCGGGTTCACCCCTTGTATTGAAAAAAAATCGAAAGTCGGAGAATTTGTTACCTTCCGTGGCGCAGATAAGCGTCCGTCTTGTTCAGCCAGTCTTCGCGCGGGGGATCGAAGACGTCCAGGTCCAGGGTGTCTTCCAGCGCCCAGGCTTCGTGCGGCATGTTGGAGGGGATGCAGAGCACCTCTCCGGCGCGCACGACAATCTCTTTCCCATCGATCGAGAATTTCAGCGCGCCCTCCATGATGTAGGTTACCTGCTCATTGTGGTGCTGGTGCTTTGGGACGTGCGCTCCTTTTTTCAGGAACACGCGCGCCAGCATCAGCTTGTCGCCGACGACCATCTCGCGGTCGATCAGTTCGTTTAATTTTTCACGTTCCACGTTTTTCCAGGGGATGTATTTGCATTCGGTTTTTTCGCTCATCGTTTCAAGTCTCCATAAAGGCGCCCCGCATTGTCGTGCAGATAGTTTCGCGCCAATTCCAAAGCCTTTGTTTCGTTGAATGCGCCTTCGTCGACCAGTTCCGCGAGTGCGGCCGCAAGCCCGGTGCGGGTGGTGCGCGCCGCCAGCCACATGCTCTCTTCCGCGCCCAACGCGTCATTGAAAGGAAATGCGTCCGAACCATACATCATCTTGTCCGGGTACAGCGTGAGCAGTTGCTTCAGCACCAGCTTGAATTGCGATGGATAGAGCATCTCGGATTGAAACGAAGTGTCCAGATACACGTTCTTCACCGCGGTCAGCAGGGCCGCTTCGCGTTCATACGGCCAGCCGCCGTGCACCAAGACGAAGGTGACATTCTTGTAGCGCGCATCGCGCACCACATTTTCGAGATTCAGCACGTTGCCGTTATGCAGGCTGAAGTAGTCTCCAATTCCCACGGCACTGTGAAAGTGCATAGGCAAATGCAGATTTCCTGCCTCGTCCGTAATTCTCCGGAAAATGTAATCTTGAAAAGCCCGGTATTCTTCTGCCGTCGGCACGCCGCCTGCGCGGTATTTGTTGTAAATCGCTTCGGCTTTTTCGCGTGGAGGATCCGCGAAATGCAGCGTGCGGAAATAGGCGGCCTCAAACTTGATGGCCACGCCACCGTGTTTCTGGTTGTCCGCCATCGTCTTGTGGACGAAAGCGACGTATCCGGCCAGATCCGCGGGCAGCGCGTCTACGCCTTCCTGTTTTTTCCAGCGCGAAAGCATCTTCTCCTGCAGCGGGACATAGACGCCCATGTCCGGTGTGCTCGCAGCCTGATCGTGGTTGTCGAAGGGGTAGAAGAACGAGTCGCCGAAAAATACCCAGTGAAACCGTTTCGTATCGAGATACGATGGCATCATCGCGCGGTTAGCCAGGCAGACATCCACATTCAGCTTGTCGAGGATTCCGTCAAAGTACGCCGTGCCGCCGGCTTTTTCCGCTCCCGCTTTCTTATCCGCAAGCCACTTCGCGTGCTCGGGCTTGAAATCATCGTAGGGGTAGCCGAACAGGGACTTGGCTCCCGCGACGAATTCCGGATTGTCGTCGCGCAGGCGTAGCGTCGCGCTTTCATCCGGCGGCGAGGCCATTGCGTCCACATCGCTGTCGTCCGCAAAGCCCGGATGCGCGTGATTGTCGTACATCGGAATCTTGTCGATTTCCTTCAGCAATCGGTCGTAAGTTTTTTGGACGTCGCCAGATGGATAGGGCTTTGCCTGGCCGAACGCGGAGCAAGCCAGTCCCGCACCGTATAGGATTCCGATCAATAGGCGCACTGCAATTTTCATCATTCCGCTTCTCCACGAATCAGGGGATGGATTGAGTTCGAAATCCCAGCCATCCGGAATGCTAATTTCGTTATCGCGCGACTGCGGCGCGCCAGCGGGACGATGCCCGTTGAATCCGCTCCAGCGCGTCTTCCAGCAGGTGCCTCGCGCTCACCAGCGAAAATCGCAGGTAATTCTTTCCCTCGGCCCCGAAAGCCGCGCCGGCGATACCCGCCACTCCCACTTCTTCCAGCAGCACCCGCTGCACTTCCTCCGCGGGCATGCCCGTTTCTTCGATATTCACCCAGGCGTAAAACGCGCCGTCGGGCGACTGGCAGCGGAAGCCGGGAATCCGGTTCAGCTTCTCGACGAAAAGGTCGCGCCGCTTCCGGTACTCTTCCACCATCGCAGGCACCGCGTTGGTCGAATCGTGCAGCGCCTCGATAGCCGCTACCTGCGAAAATTCGGCGGTGCAGGTGAAGGTATTGAGAACCAGCATGTCCAGAGCGTCAATCACGTGCTTTTGCGCCACAGCGTACCCCAGCCGCCAGCCGGTCATCGCAAACGATTTCGAAAATCCGTCGATGATGACGGTGCGCTCCGTCATTCCTGGCAACGCCCAGATGGACTTGTATTCGCCGCTGAACAGGATGCGCGCATAAATTTCGTCTGCGATCACCCAGAGGTCGTGTTTCTTTGCGAGTTCGGCAATTTGCGCAATTACCGCGTCGCTGAAAACGGTTCCTGTCGGGTTGTTCGGTGAATTGAAAATCAGCATCCGCGTCTCGGGATTGATTTTCGCCGCGATCTCCGCCAGATCCGGCTGAAATTTATTCTCCTCGCGCAGGGCGTAGGGCACAGCCTTCGCGCCCAGGCCGCGCGTGAACGACGGATAAATCGGAAAGCTCGGATCGGGATAGAGCACTTCGTCGCCCGGCTCGATCAGGGCCATCATGGCGAGGGCCAGCGCCATTTTGCAGCCCGGCGCCACCAACACCTGCTCGGCCGCAACGTCGAGCCTGCGCGTGCGCTTCAGGTATTCCGCAATGGCGGACCGCAGCGGCGGAATCCCGCGCGTCGCCACGTAGCGGTCGCGGCCCTGCGCCACGGCTGCCCTCAATGCATCCACCACCGGCGCTGCCGGGTGGAAATCCGGTTCGCCGAGTTCCAGATGAATGATCGAGCGTCCCGCCTTTTCCAGTTCTTTCGCGCGAGTAAAGACCGCCAGGGCGCCTTCGCCCGTCAATTGAGCAATCCGCGATGCAATTTTAGCCATAACCCAAAAATGATATCACTTTGCTGGAAGTGGAAACCTGCCGAAGCAAGCGGGACGCAGACCGCTGCGCCCCGCTGCCAACTATTCCCAGTGATTCCGTTAGAACGCCAAACGCAGCGAGAACTGAATCAGCCGCGGCGTGCCTGTTGTCGAAAAAATCTTTCCGAATCCGGAGCCAGCCCCAATATCTGTCAACGCCGGATTCGCGAAGTTTGCGTGGTTCCAGATGTTGAAGAAGTCCGTAGTGAAGTGAAGTCCGAAGCGCTCCGTCAGTTGGAGATTCTTCAGCAAGGAAAAATCCCAGTTTTGCTGGTACGGGCCACGATAGGTGTTCCGTCCCAGATTCCCGAAGGCGGTGGTGCAGAAGTTCGGATTGTTCACCGGATCGCAGATCGTCGGGTACAGCAACGGCGCGTGTTGAAAATTCGCGATATTGATATACCCGTTCAACCGCTGGTGAATATCCCCATGCGTGTAGGCGCTGCCGATGGTTGCCCCATCCGCGATGCTCGCGGTTACGGGCGGCGCGTCGCCGGGACTTATGAAGGCCGAACCTGCCTGGGCATCAAACACGGAGAAGGGCGTACCCGATTGAACGATCGTAATCCCGCTGATTGCCCAACCGCCAAGCGCCGTATGCTTCCAGCCGTCTGGCCTGGTGAAAAACGGCAAATCATAGCGGTAGCTCACGGCAAGCCGGTGAGGGCGGTCGAAATCGGATAGGCCGCGCGAATTCTTCAGGTCGGCCTCGTCGTTGAACGCCGTGTTCAGCGCGGTGTTGCCCGTGGAAGTGGCATCGGTGGATTTTGACCACGTATAGGCTGCCTGGAAGTAACCCTGGCCCCAGCGACGGGAAACGGTCATCTGCAGCGAGTGATAGTGCGAGTAAGCGGCGTTATCAAAAATCTGGAAGCCGGCGTAGCCGTTGATTGCGGGAATTGGCGTCCGCAGCGGAGCGTTCGCAAACGTGTTGGTCGTAATTGGAGTGGTAACTCCGTTTACGTCTGTAATGTTTATCGGATTTTGCGGGCTTGCAAGCTTTGCCGTCAGGTTGGTGCGCGTGTCCCGCAAATGGGTTGCGTGCGTTCCCACATAGCCAATTTCAAGAATCCACTGTTTGCCCAGGTCGCGTTGCAATGTCAGATTCCATTGCTGCGTGCTGGGAGTCACGAACTTCCGCGGGACCGCCAGCACGAACAGATTGGTTGTTGGTACGACGCCGGGACTGCCCGCCGCACAGGAGAAGTTTCCTCCCTGATTCGGATCCCCGCCCACAAATCCCTGGAAGGCCGCAAGGCAAGGAATGAAAGTGGGATCCAGAACGCCGGCAACCGGCAAGCCGTTGTTCGGGCACCCAGGCGCTGGATTCTGTGAAAAGTACGTGGAAAAGCAGCCCGGTGTGGAAGCTCCAAACGCGATCGGCAGGAAGGGAGCCTGGAAGGAAAGCTGGTCCGCTGTACCGACGTCTTCGCGCACATAGTAGATGCCGTAACCCGCGCGAACTGTCGTCGTGTGCTTCCCGCTTAAGTCGTAGGCGAGCCCGATGCGTGGCGCCAGGCCGGTGGCGTAGTTGTTTTTGTAGGTGGAATCATTTCCCGATCCCTGCAGGCCGGGGAGTTTCAGCGAATTGGCACAGCCCCCATAGATCATCGGATACTGGCCCTTGGCGGCGAGACTGGGGTCGATGTTGCCGATATGGCAAAGATCGTCGTGAAAAGCGCCGTTGAGATCCACCCGTACGCCCAGATTCAGCGTCAGGTTGCGACTTGCCCTCCAGTCATCCTGGGCAAAAATCCCGAAAATGTTTGTGCGGTATTGGTGATTGAACACGCCGCCGCCGCCAAAACTGCCCACGCTTTGACCGATAAGAAAATTCTGCCAATCGTTAAATCCGTTGGGTGTGGCTCCCAGGAAGATCTGCCCGTTAAATGTCTGGGGGAATTTTTTGTCGAGACTAACCCGGGTGAATTCGCCGCCGAACCGGAAATCGTGGGCGCCGTGCACCCAGCTCACGTTGTCGACAAAATTTAAATTGTTCTGGGTCTGAGATTGATCCGCGGGCGGGGTCGGACCGATCTGGAATCCGGAAGCGCCGAACGTGAATTTGTAGATGGACTGCGTAATGTTGTTCGATGGCCGGACGATTCCCAGGTCTGCTGCTGTAACCGGGTTGCTGTTGTCTAGGTTGTAGCTAAGCCGCACATACCCGAAGCGGAAATCGTTGATCAGCGACGGCTTGAACAGATGGGTTTCACCGAGGCTGAAGAAACGCGCGGTCACGGGAATATCGAACGGAAAATCCAGGTCGGTGGCGCTGATGCTGCTCTGCAGCGTGCCCCCGAGGGATGCCTGCAATCCACCCGCCCCGAATGGCAAATTGGTCTCCGAATTCGAGAAGAAGAACCTGGCCCCAATCTTGTCTTTGCTGGAATTGAATTCACGGTCCCAATTCGTTGTGAATTGATCGTCCGTATATTTGCCCGCCCGGCTAAAGACATAAGGTCCGGTCACGTACGCCTGCTTGTTCGGATCCAGGTTGGGTGCAACTCCCGGGATGGAGGGAATCAGGAAGCCATTGGCATCGCCAAAGAGAGTCCCTTTTGCCTGAAGGAGTTTGAGCACGACCGGATCGATCATGTTCGCGGTGATTGGGGCGGAAACGGTGCTGAACGCCGCGGCAATCGTTGCCGCATCACGCTGCGTAGGAAGAGCTGGCAGCCCCGGGTTGTTGATCCCCGTGCCCGGTGAAAGCGCGCTGCGCTGCCGGGTACCCTGATAATTGACGAAGAAATATCCAAATTTGTCTTTCAAGACGGGCCCTCCGGCGCTTACGCCGAAGATATTCTGTTTCACCGACGGCCGAGGCTGGCCCGCCGCGTTGTGAAAATATTCATTGGCGTTCAACGCGTCATTGCGGAAAAACTCGTAGGCGTCTCCGTGGAATTGCGAGGTCCCGGTCTTCAAGACTGCATTGACGTTGCCACCACCATTCCGGCCCTGCGTCGCGTCATAGAGAGACGTTTGCACTTTAAACTCCTGGATAACGTCGGGGTTCGGCAGGGGCACGTAATAATTCTGCGCTACGTTGTAATCGGTCGCGCTGATGCCTTCGATCAGGTAGTTGTTGTTGTCCTCGCGCTGGCCATTCACGAAAATGCGCGTTGTGCCGCGGCCCAATTCCCCCGATTGGTTCAGTTGGCTCTGCGCCCCCGTGCTGAGCGAGAGCAACTGCTGGTAGTTCTGCGATGCCAGCGGCAGGTCCCGGATAGTTTCGGAGCCAATGGTTTGTCCGGTCGTCGCGTTTGTCGTTTCCACGGAGGTTACCTGCGCCGAAATCTCGATTTTCTCGGTCACCGTGCCGGGCTTCAGTGGAATGGTGATTCGCGTCGTTTCCGTGACGCGTACTTCGATATTGATGGCCTTCGCTTCCGCGAATCCCGACTTATTTACCACCACGTAGTATTTCGCAGGAGGAAGCAAAGTGGCCTCAAACGAGCCATCCGCGCCTGTGGTCAAGCGGCGCACCAACCCGTCCGTCGAACTATTGATAATCTGGACGTCAGCCCCTGCGATTTCACCGCCGTTCACATCCACCACGGTCCCGCTGATGGCCCCTGTTGCGCCGCCCTGACCGAAGGCCGGTTTTCCGCTCATGAGCCCAAGAATCAATGGAAGTAATATGAATGCCCTTATGATTTTCAACATTTCCCACCCCCCAGGAATGCTTTCGAATCAATGACCCGAACTTAGTATGAATTTTCCAGCGTCTAGCCCGCAGGCGCAGTCACAAAGAGACTGCGAAGAAGAAACTCGTATTGTGGAACTAGCGACACACGTGGAGTTTTCTGCGCTTGCGAAGGTAGTTGGTTAAACGTCCTATTGTCAAGGACTTGGCAATCATATTTTCTTATGCGTGCAATTCGGGAATCTTATCCCTGGCCATCTTGCCAGTCCGGCCCAACTCCCCGACACCCCGCCTCCCCTTTCTCTTTCTTTCCCTGTTCTCTTTAGTAACGCAACGTGGCAGACTGCGTTGTCGTCTAACCCTATAGACCCGCGCATGCGAGAGAGGTTTGCCATGACCCACCGACTTTTTCTTCTTATTTGCGCGCTATCCCTTTTCTGCCTGGGGCTTTCCTCCGGCACATTCGCTGACAACAGCCACGCCCGCATCGTTCGACTGAGTCTGGTTCAAGGCGATGTGCGGTTCGCCCCCAGTTTTCGCGACGACCCGCTGACCGACGCCAATGCCGGTTGGCAATCCGCTCCCTTGAATCTTCCGATTCGCCAGGGATACGTCGTTGCCACAGACAATGGCCGTGCCGAAGTCGAGTTTGAAAATGGCGCCATGATGTTTCTCGGTGCAAACACCGTCGTTGAGTTCTACGATCTTTCCCTGCGCGATGGCGATCGGATTACGCGCCTGGTGCTCCGGCAGGGCACGTCGACCACCTATGTAAATCCTTCCAACGGCGACTATTTCAGCGTTACGGGCGGCGACTTTACCGTCGAAGCGACGGGCCGCACAACGTTCCGGCTCGACAACTTCGACGACGGCAGTACGGTGAACATCGAGCGCGGCCGCGCAAATGTGTTGCGCGATAAGAAATCAACTCCGCTCGACAAAGGCCAATCCTTCTCCGTGCACGCGGGCGATTCCGTGGAGGCAGTTGTCGGGCGCGCCGCGGATACCGACGATTTTGACCGCTGGGTTTCCGGGCGCATTGACAGCGTTGTGACCGCGACGAACTATTCTTCGCAATACGTGAGTTCGCCGAATTATTCGGCGGGCTTCGGCGATCTCTACACCTACGGCTCCTGGTTTCCGATGGGCGGCTACGGGTATTGCTGGCGGCCGTTTGGCATGAGCTTCGGCTGGTCGCCCTTCAGCTACGGCGGCTGGTATCAGGATCCTTTTTTCGGCAATACGTTTATCGGATCCGCGCCGTGGGGTTGGTTGCCGTATCACTATGGCGGCTGGATTTTCTCGCCGAGCTACGGCTGGGTCTGGGCGCCAACCGGATTTGGATTGGGCGGCCCGATTTACTACCGGCCCGTGACGGCCGTGTGGGTACGCAACGGCAGCACGCTCGGCATCGTTCCTCTTCACCCGGGAGACAAGCCCGGCAAGACAGCGCAGAACTTGAACCAGGGAATATTCCCCGTGCAGAATTCGCAGATTGCCCATTCCACTCTTGCGGCCGGCGCCGAAAAGTGGTCGGTTCTGAAGAAGGGTCCGACGGAGGTGATTTCCTCCAATCTCGCGGCGAGCGCTCCGCCTTCGAGAGTGTCGCGCACGATTGTCGCCGGCACTTCCGGGAGCCGCGTCGTCACGCTTGGCCGCGATTCTTCGATTTCCTACGATCCTCGTGAGCATCGCTACGTTAACAACGGAAATTCACGGGCAACCTCGACGAACGAAGTTCGAACGGAAGCGATCACCCACACCAATGGAACGCAGCCTGCCGGCAACGTGAGCAACGCCGCCGTTGTTCAAGGGCCGACCTCGACCCGTGTGCCGGCCAGGCCGAGCACTCCGGGTTCGCCAACGGTTCCGCAAGCGCCTGCTCCGGCTTCTGCCCGTGCAGGAACGCCTCCCCGGGCTCCCGCAGTTCCAGCGCCCGCGCGCAGCGCTGGCCCCTCTGGTTCTGGAGGCAGTTTCCCCTCCGGGGGCTCATCGTGGGGAGGCGGCAGCCGGAGCGGCGGCGGATCGTCGGGTTCTTCTGCCGGATCAGCAGGGCACCCTGCCCCCAGCAGCGGCGGAGGCGCCCACCCGCACTGACGGGAAGTTGTTTTGCTTCTGACTTCTTCTTAATTCTTTTGTATAGCGATGGCCTGCCTGCGATGGCAGGCATTCAAGCTTGCCCGCCCTGCTTGCCACAGGCAAGCGCAGAAGGGTCACCCTCTTGCGTTTTCCGGGCACCAGGCTAAGAAAAAATCATTCCAGCGTACCCTACCACCGCGTCCCGGTCGCCCTTCACGTCACCAGATGTCGCGTAACGCACGACTTCGCCGCTCGTTACGCCGAGCTCCTTCATCGCCGTGAGCATCGCCACCGCTGGCCCCAGTCCGCACATGGAAATTTTCTCCTTGCGGCAGACTTCGAATAAACCCCTGGCGTCCACGGCCTTCATGCGATCGATCGCTTTCGCATCTTTGATGCGGGTAATTTCGTCAGGCTCGTAATGATTCATGTCCGACGAAGTAACCATCAAAATGTCTTCCTGGCTTTCCTTGAACACGCGCGCGAGTCCTAGTCCCAGCTCGTGCAACGCTTCGAAGCGCAGCGTTCCCACGGCAACGGGGACAAAGGAAAAATCCGGATCGAGGATTTGCAAGAAAGGTATTTCCACTTCAAGTGAGTGCTCTCGGCTGTGAGCGACGCTGTCTTCCCGCAAGCCTGGACAAGCCGCCTTCGCCCGCTGCGCCAGAGCTGCATCCACTGGCGCGTCTCCGAGTGGTGTTCGCCACGCGCCTTCGGAATGGATGGCAAGATCTTCGCCCATCGGCGAATGCCGCACCCCCAAAACCAGAACCTGCTTGGGAAAGATAATCCGTGAAAATACAGCTCCCGCCACACCGCCGGAGTAGATGTATCCGGCATGCGGCACCAGACAGGCACGGACCCGGGTTTTCTTGACTCCAGGATCTTCTGCGGAGAATTTTCGGATCAGGCGGGTCAGTTCACGGGGATCGGCGGGATAAAACTGTCCGGCAACGGCAGGCAGGCGCAACATTTTACCCTCCGGGATCAGAGGGACTTCGACGGTTTGCCTTTGAATCTCACAACTCTGAGCGACTGGGGGTCGTACTCCAGTTTCACCTTGTCGCCGTATTGATAGCCGCCCTTGTCGATGATCTGCTGCATCTTTGCGGCGGCCGCTTCGCTGAGCGGAAAAGTCTGGATGCCCAGGTCGTTGCCCTTGGCCCTAAGCGTAATCTGCGCAATGTTGGCGAGCATCACGGTGCCTTCAAACTTTGCCAGTCCAGTGACCTTTGGCTTCGGTTTCACTGCATTGATGATAATCGGGGCCGCCGTATCCATGATAATCGGCGCCAGCGTAATTGGATCCTGCGCCGCCGCGCGTGAAATTCCCATCGTGCCTAGGAACACGATGCCCGCAGATGCGATTTGGAGCAGTCTTTTCATTCGATATCGTCGGTCGCAATCCGAAGCGACTTCAAAAACCGTACATCCTGGGGCGTCATCGTAAGTCTCGCCACCGGTTTCTTGTCGGCATCCTGATCCATCGATTCCTGGTCCACCTGAATGCGCAACGATTCGAGGAATCGCCGATCCTGCGTAGTGATGCGCGGTCCGTCCTCGGCCTGGCCGTCGCGCTTCGCCAATCCGATCGTTGCATCCAGTTTCAACACAATGTCGTACCCATGCGCGCGCACTCCTGCAATCGCCCCGGTAATCCTGTCGGATTCGGACACAGTGTCGTTGATTGCATGCCCAAGCTCGCGCAAGAGGTTTTTGAGATGATCGTCGAGTTGCAAGGCGGCTCCCCAGTACTTCAACCCTGATTCTAGGCCTACATGAAACCCTATACAAGTTGGCTTCTCGGGCTTGTCTTCAATCTGTCCATAGCTGCAAACCTGTCCTTGTGGCCGGGGTCCGTGCACGGGTATCAGCGGGTCTTGAGTTAAAATGGGTTGATGCCCCTGCCTTCGTCAGCAGCGTTGCTTCCTAGCGAACCCCGCGGCTTCCGCCGGCTTTGGCGCACGGTGAAGCAGATTTTTCACGAAGTGGTCGGTGCGATGTTCGCCGTGCTGGCGTTTGGCTGGCTCAGCTCCGCCTTCCGCGCGTGGTCCCGCGACGTCGCTTACTGGCTGATCGCGATGGCCGTCGCTGTTGCTGGTCTGTTCGTTTTGTTCGCCGTCAGTTCCTTTCGCCGCTCCCGCCAGTTATAGTCTTGAGAGGCCGTCCTTTCGAGTGGCCACTCTTCGAACCGCTCCGGAACGGGTTCTCGCATGTCCGATCGCAAGGCAAAATCCAGCGCCGCCACAGAACGCAAAACGCAATTCACCACGCTTTCCGGCATGCCCGTCGAGCGTCTCTATTCGGAGGAATCGCTCTCCAACTGGAATCCCGACGAAGCCCTCGGGTATCCCGGCGAATTTCCCTATACGCGCGGCATCTACCCGACAATGTATCGCGGCCGTTTCTGGACCATGCGCCAGTATGCAGGATTCGGCAGCGCCGCCGAATCCAACAAGCGTTACCGCTATTTGCTCAGCAAAGGACAGGTGGGGCTTTCGGTCGCATTCGACCTGCCCACGCAAATCGGCATGGATTCCGACCATTCTTTAGCGCTCGGCGAAGTCGGCAAAGTCGGTGTGGCCATCGATTCCCTGGAAGACATGGAACTCCTTTTCGATCAGATTCCTCTCGAAAAAGTCTCCACTTCGATGACCATCAACGCAACCGCCGCGATTCTCTTGTGCCTGTATGTCGCCGTTGCGAAAAAACAAAACGCCGACCTCAAGAAACTTTCCGGCACCACACAAAACGACATCCTGAAGGAATACATCGCCCGCGGAACTTATATTTATCCCGTGCAGCACGCCATGCGGATCGTCACCGACATTTTTGGGTGGTGCCGCGACTCGCTTCCCAAGTGGAATACCATCTCCATTTCCGGTTATCACATACGTGAAGCCGGCTCGACCGCCGTGCAGGAAGTCGCGTTCACTCTTGCAGACGGAATCGCTTACGTTGATGCCGCTCTTCGCGCGGGTCTGGCCATTGACGAATTCGCGCCGCAGCTTTCCTTTTTTTTCAACGCCCACAATGACCTGCTGGAAGAGGTCGCCAAGTTCCGCGCCGCGCGCCGGTTATGGGCCAAAATCATGCGCGACCGTTTTCATGCCCAGGATCCGCGCTCGCTACTGCTCCGCTTCCACGCACAGACCGCCGGCTCTTCGTTGACCGCGCAGCAGCCTGAGAACAACATCGTCCGCGTGGCTATCCAGGCGCTTGCCGCGGTTCTTGGGGGCTGCCAGTCTCTGCACACCAATTCCATGGACGAGGCTCTGGCGCTGCCGACCGAAGAGGCCGCGCTGATTGCGTTGCGCACGCAGCAGATCATCGCAAATGAAACGGGGGTCGCGAATGCCATCGATCCTGTTGCTGGCTCCTACGCCATCGAAGCGCTCACGAATCAAATTGAGCAGGGCGCGCAGGAATACCTCTCAAAAATTGACGCGAAGGGCGGAATGATCAAAGCGATCGAATCTGGATACGTGCAATCGGAGATTCAACGTGCCGCTTACGATTTCCAGCGCGCCGTTGAAACCAAGGAACAGATCGTGGTGGGCATGAACGATTTTGTCACCAGCGAAGAACGCGGCATCCCGACTCTTCAAATCGATTCCGAAATCGAGCGAAACCAGGTGCAGCGCTTGCGGGCCTTGCGGGCTAAACGCGATGCCTCCAAGACCACCGCCGCGCTCGGGGAACTCGAACGCCGCGCCCGTACCACCGAAAATCTTCTCCCCGCGATTCTCGCCGCTGTCGAAGCTTACGCAACAGTCGGCGAAATCTCGGACGCTCTCCGCCGCGTCTACGGCGAATATCACGAATCTGTCGTCATCTGAGAGTTCGCCGCGGTCGAGCGCATCCTTGTGGACCTGGTTGACTGTTCCTTCGACGCGCTGGCTTCTCTGCCCCAAAGCACAGCTATTACGCCGCTTCCCATGTAGTATTCTTTCCGCGAGTTCCCAATGAAGCTGATCCTTGCGTCCTCATCCCCGCGCCGTGCCGAAATTCTCGCCAATGCCGGTCTGCCGTTTACCGTTCTCTCTTCCGCGGTGGATGAATCTCCTTATCCGGGTGAAGCGCCCGCGGCGCTTGTCCAGCGGCTCGCAAACGCCAAGGCGGATCTCGTCACCGCTCGCGCCGTAGGCCCCGCTATCGTTCTCGCTGCGGACACCGTCGTCCTCCTCGACAACAAAATTCTCGGCAAGCCGCACTCCACCGAAGATGCGCGACACATGCTCCAGCAGCTCTCCGGCCGCACACACTCCGTTCTGACAGGAGTGGCCCTGGTTCGGCTTCCCGACGGAGAACGCCGTCAATTTATCGAGTCCACTCTGGTTCACTTCCGGCCGATCACGGAGGAAGAACTTTCTTCCTATCTCGCCACCCGGGAACCCTACGACAAAGCCGGCGCCTACGCCATCCAGGGCCAGGCCGGGCGATACATTCCCCGCATCGAAGGCTGCTATTTCAATGTAGTCGGCCTGCCGCTCGCTCGAGTCCTGACCGAAATGCAAACTCTAGGCTGGCCCGGGACCTCTCCGTAGGGCCTGCCTTCCGAGGCGGGCCGCTCTTCTCAGTGCCCTCTGCGTTAAAGTCATTCCCTTTCTGTCCTGCAAAATGAAAACGCCCCAGTCAAAGCCAGGGCGTTTCATGAAATCGTTGTGCCGATTTCTTACTTCTTCGGGTGCTGCGTATTCGCGTTGTGCTTCTTGTTGTAAATGTTCTTCGAAGCCGCGTTCTGTTCCTCGTTGATCTGCTGCTTCTCGCCCGGCGTCAGCTTCCCGCCGTTGGCCGCGCGGTCCGCCTTCACCTGCTGGTTGATGCCTTTCTGCTGATTCTCAAGCTTGGCCGTTTCGCCCGCGGTCAACTGACCGCTTTTGATTCCCTGTGCGATGCGGTCCTGCTGATTTTCGCGGCGCTGGCCCACCGGATTGTTGCCGTACTTGGCGGTGTTGGCATTGTGCTTATCGTTGTAGATCTGCTTAGAAAGCTGGTTCTGTTGCTTGTTGATTTGCTGTTTTTCGGCCGTCGTCAACTTACCGCCATTCGCGGCGCGATCCGCGCGAGTTTCGCCATTGATCGCGGCTTCCTTCGTTTCCAGCTTCGAAGTTTCGCCGGCGGTCAATTGGCCGCTCTGTACACCGTTCGCGATGCGGTCCTGCTGGTTTTCCTTGCGTTGTCCAACGGTTGGCTTCGGCGCGGGCGTCGTGGTGGTCGTGCTCTGGGTCGAAGAACCGGTCGAACTCGCATCCTGGGCCACTGCTACCGTGCCCAACAGCAGCACCGCTGCGGGCAGTACCGTCCACTTCGAGAACTGGAAGCTCATGGTCTTTTTCTCCTAGTTTCCTGCTCGACTGACTTACTTCGGTACCCGGTAATACCCAATTCTGGGGAAAAAGTTGCGGCGCGGAAACTGGACGGAAGTACAGCCCTTAGGTATCTCGCTATTCTGCCGTAGTACGCTTTGGGCCCAATTTCTGGCTTGCCTTTTAGGCCAAATTCGTCAAGTTGCCCCTGCAAAACAAAGGCTCCCGCTTTCGCGGGAGCCCTCTGCCACTCTTTCAAATCGTTGTCGTCGGCGTTTACTTCTTCTCTTCGGGGGGCTTCTCGGCCGGCGGCTGCGCTTGCGGTGGCGCCTGCGGCGTCGTTGACGTGCCGCTCACGCCTTCCTTAAAACTCCGGATGCCTTCGCCCAAGCCCTTCATGACTTCGGGAATGCGGCGCCCGCCAAAGAAAATCAGCACAATGGCCAGCACAATTAACCAGTGGAAAATACTGAATTCACCCATGGACTGCCTCCGCGCGGCCTCTAGCTTTGCGCCTTTCAACCTAGCGCAAACGCTTGTCCGCAGCAAGCTTTCGCCGCAATCAACCCTTATAGGATAACACGCTCGTCCCCGGCGCGCCGCGTTTGCCTCTGCCGGTCCAGGTACTCGAGCAGCGGAATAGCGTATTTTCGAGTGATGCCGGTCAGTTCCTTGAAGGCGGGCACGCCAATCCGCTCACCCTTCGATTTCTTGTACTGAGCCAGAAGTCCGGTCAGCACATTCAGCGCTTCGCGGTGAAAAATCAGGTCCGCCGAAACGCGCACCAGCACTTTTTCCCGCAGCAGGATCTGCAGCAACTTCTCGGCTCGCGCAGTTTCGATTTTGAGTTGTGCCAGCACCTCCTTCACGGAAGGGACAGCAAGCCCCGCCTTCGCAAACGCTTGCGTAATCTGCTCCTGCGCCCGCATTTCCTCCGGTGCCAGCGTTATTTCCGTACCCGCCTTCTTGATGAACTCTCCCGGCAGGGTAATCTTCTTTTGCTCGAGCAACATCTGCAGCGCCGCGGCAAATGTTTCCGGCCGCACGCGGCGCCCCAGGCTGGCCTTCAATTCCTCGCGCGTGATGCCGGGGAGCAGAGGATTCTCCTTGTGAAAACGCTCCACCCTGGCCAGCAGCTTTTTGCCGATTTCTGCGAACTTTGCTTCGTCCATCAGGATCAGTGGCTCGCTCGAAACCAGGCGAATGAGGTTCTTACCCGCCAGCGCTCTTGCTGCCGAGAGGATCTCTGTCTCTAACCAACCAGTTCGGACAATGATTTCTTCGGCTGTGATTCCGAGAATATTTCTTTCCGCCATCGACCGGAGAATGTCCTCTCGCGAACCCTTTTCCAATGCTGTCAGGAATTGTGCGCGCCCGGTGTCTTTCGCCGTAAAACGCCGTGCCAGGGGATCGAGCACCCCGCCACCGCCAATCGTCACCACCGGCGAGAATTGCCGCACAATAAACCGATCACCGCGCAGAAGCACCGCCTCGTCCTGCAAGCGGATCTGCGCCAGCGAGCTTCCCCCCGGAGCCAATTCCCGCGCGCCGAGCAGGTACACTTCTCCAATTGTTTCGAGTGTCCCGGAGTGGAAATGCACCTGTGCCCGATGCTTGAGCGGGGGTGCGCCAGGCAGAAGTTCCAGCCGCACATCAGCGCGGCGGGTGGTTCGCAGGCGTCCGCGTGAGCTAAGCACCATTCCGCGCTGAATGGCTGTGTGTTCAATGCCCGCGAGATTCACCGCCGTGCGCTGGCCTGCTTCCGCGCGCTCCACGCTTCTGCCGCCGGTCTGCAAGCCGCGAACACGCAATAATTTTCCGGAGGGCAAGAGTTCGGCCTCGTCGCCCACGGCGACGTGACCCGAAAATAGCGTGCCGGTCACAACGCTCCCAAATCCCTTCACCGCAAACGACCGGTCAATCGGCAAGCGGAAATACCGCCCCGTGTCCTTGGCACTGATTTCTCGCGCCGATTCTCCTAACGCCCGTTTTAACTCCACCAGTCCCTGCTGGGTCTTCGCGCTGACTTCAACGATTGGGGCAGTTGCGAGAAAAGTTCCCTTCACAAACTCCTCGATCTCCATGCGCGCCAGCTCGCGCGTGTCGCTGTCCGCCAGATCGCTCTTTGTCAGCGCGATAACGCCCTGCTGCACTCCAAGCAGGCGGCAGATATCGAAATGCTCGCGCGTCTGCGGTTTAATGAGTTCGTCCGCTGCGATCACCAGGAGCACCAGGTCAATCCCAGAAGCACCCGCGAGCATATTTTTCACAAATCGCTCGTGCCCCGGCACGTCGACGAACCCGTACCGCACGCCCTCTTCTTCCAGGAACGCGAACCCCAGATCGATGGTGATGCCGCGGCGTTTCTCTTCTTCGAGACGATCCGGATGCGTGCCCGTCAGCGCCTCGATCAGCGTGGATTTCCCGTGATCGATGTGCCCCGCGGTCCCGACGATGATGCTTTTGGTGGAATAACTCATGAATGGACAGGGAAATGATGCTGACCGATCTCACACAACTTACGCCCTCAAGATTTCGCCGATGCGATTTCGTCCACAATTTCCTGGGCCGCAGCGCGCGGATCCGCTGCCGCCAGGATCGGCCGTCCGACCACGATAAAATCAGCGCCTGCGCGGATCGCTTCCCGTGGCGTTGCTGTGCGGGCCTGATCATCTTTTTGCG
>Ga0210406_10000681_pt1 | contig 45373 bp, 56 predicted proteins | sample IncBWC30MmetaG_FD_155454 | JGI IMG/M metagenome (GOLD analysis project Ga0210406, IMG submission 155454) | Forest soil microbial communities from Barre Woods Harvard Forest LTER site, Petersham, Massachusetts, United States - Inc-BW-C-30-M | ecosystem: Environmental > Terrestrial > Soil >...
GGAGGTTCTGATTGGCGAGCAACCGCAGGCACGCGTTGCTGTTATTGTTGACCGCCGTAAGAGGCTGATTGACTTCGTGTGCTATGGAGGCCGCCAATTCGCCCATGGTCGTGAGTCTAGATACCCGCGCGAGCTCCGCTTGCGCGTTTTGGATTGCTCTTTGGGCCTGCTTGCGTTCACTGATGTCGCGGATGAAGCCGGTAAATACCCGGTGCCCGTCCTGGATCAGTTCTCCGAAAGAAACCTCCACGGGGAACTCCTTCCCATTCTTGCGCAGGCCGGTCAATTCGGTACCTTGCCAGTTGATATGCCGCTGGCCAGTAGCCACGTAGCGCTTGAACCCAGTGTCGTGCAGCTTGCGCAGGAATTCCGGCATGAGCATGGTCAAGGGTTTCCCAATCAACTCTTCCGGGGTATAACCAAAGACTCGCGTGGTGGCAGGATTAGCAAGCAGGATTGTACTGGTCTCGTCCAAGCTGATCACGGCGTCGCTGGCCGTTTCGACCACAAGGCGGTATTTTTCTTCGGTATAGCGGTGTGCAGATTCCTCCTCTTTACGCTGGGTAATATCCTCGACGACCGCAAACCAAAATGGTGCCACGCCGTCCATTTCTGGAACGAGAGAAACGTTGTTGCGCACCCAAACTAACGTGCCGTCTTTGCAACAGTACCGCTTCTCGATTTCGAAGTGTTGTCGCTTGCCTTCCACGAGTTCTCCGACTAACTCCTGGTTGGTCTTTCGGTCCTCCTTGTAGGTAACGTCCAGGAAGGTCAGCTGATACAACTCTGATTCTGTATAGCCCAGCATATTCCGGAAGACGCTGTTCGCCGCGAAGAAGCGACCTGCGAAGTCAGCCATCGCTATGCCGATTGCTGAGCTCTCGAATGCGGTTATCCATCGCTGTTCGATATGCTGGGGCGGTCCGTTGTGAGCTGGGGCGGGTTCTGGGTGTGGCATAACACTTACTCCTCAGACTGACAGAGCTATGAGAGAGTGTTCGTCGACCTCACGCGCCTCAGGGTCCTCTAGGCCACGTCGGCGACCACCGAGATTCATGCGGCGATTACCCAGGCGGTTCCCTGACCGGACTCGCAATCTCGCCCAAAGGGCTGACGGTATAGCGCGGTTTTAGCGCTGCCACTCTTGAAGAGGCCTGAGCAGACTCTGGAGGACACCGCGACCGAATTAAATAACAATATCCGCCGACAAGACTTGCGTTCTTGCGTAGAGACACAACAGCTAGCGTCGGCAGAGCCTCACTATCTGCCCGTATTTTCCGCCTGTCAAGAGGCACAACCAACCCCGAGGCTCATCGGCGCGTCACCACACTCGTTCTGCCCCGGTAGACTGAGCCTGGTGGGTTCGGCTCAATTCAGCTTGGTGGTTCCACATGCGTCGAGTAGGTTTTTCTGGATGAGATAGCTTAACGAAGCAATGGCGAGAGCGCGGTGCGGATCACGGTGGAGAACACGTTTCGCGAAAAAATCACAAGAATTACAAGCATCAATGCGTGAATGTACGCTGCCACCAGAAATTGCACCGAGCGTCGCGTCGATGGCGCGGCACAAAAAATTCTTTTCGCTCTAGATGGATATTCAGAGATCATGATACGTCTAGCATCCTGGACTCGGTGCTCTGCAAGGACCGTTCCCGAGTAGCCTTTGGCCAACCCACGGCGACTGCATTCCGGACTTTACTTCCAACAGCTCGGGAGTCCCGGCACCTGGCTTCCTCCGCCGTGGGATGCGAACTGCGGCCACTGTCACGACGCAGTCGCGACTTTGCAGTTGCCCGACCACGGCGGAATTCGGGAGCGCGTGTAAGCAGCACGCGCAATTTCTGCCGCGCTCGAAACAATCTGGCTTTCAGGGTCCCGATCCCTACGCCCAGAATCTCGGCTGTTTCTCTGATCGTTCGTTCTTCCAGCCGGAGGCAGACGACGGTCCGCAATTTCGCATGTAACTGGTTAATCGCTTCGCAAAGAATGCGGTCGCTCTCCAGTTGTTCGTGTATCTCCGCAGGGTTTTTCCTTCTATCCGGAATCTCTGGCGGGAACAGGTCCGCGGACTCTGATTTTACGTCGTCAAGAGAAATTGCCCCCCGGGATCGATTTCTCCGCAGACACATCAGACCTTCGTTAATTACAATCCTCGTGAACCAAGTGGAGAAAGACGATTTCGCTTGGAAGCTGTCGAGGTGCATAAACGCTTTGTGAAAGCTCTCCTGCACGACGTCCTGGGCGTCCTCTCGGTTGCGCGTTATCCTGAAAGCGCGAGAGAAAGCCTTTGCTTCATGTCGCTTCACAAGAAATTCGAAGGCCTGACTCTCACCGTTCTTTGTCGCAGCGACTAGCGTCGAGTCAGATTCATCTCGCAACCTAATCATCGGTTCATTTGTCATCCTTACTCTTCCTTCCGCCGCAGACATTTCGCGGTTCATTTCACGCAACGCTTCCCGGGGTGAGGCTTATTGCTCTGCGATATTTCCATGCCTCAGTCGCAACCTTATGAGTTCCGCCACAGCGATCAACAGCATCGCTACTCCAGCGGCGCCGTGACTTGAGGTCGCGGATGCACGTAGCGGCCGCCAGTTCATCGAGGATGGCCACTCGCCTCATTGAGCGGACGAGGCGCGGATAATGCAGCAGGATTGAAGGGATGTGATAACTGCGCAGAAACGCGCTGCGTGCGCCTTTTGTTGTCATTGATCACCCCGGTGTCCTTATCGGCTGCCTTTGCTTTCGAGCGGTAGTCCTTCTTCTCAGTTTTCTCTGGAGGCAATTTGGATACCAAATCTCGACGCCTCTGTCGCAAGAGCGAAAGAGTTCATTTCAAGTCTGTTAGTCGCCGCGTAACAGAATTGTGTTCGGAGCTAGCGTTCCATGGAGAGATGACGAAGTTTCGACCTCATGTCAAAGCGTCGAACGCTCGACAGGAGCGGTGCGGATGATCGGATGCTGCGGACCCACCATCGACGCGTCTCAATCCAAGTTCCTTGATTGCGCGGAGTAAGGAAACTTTCGACGGAATGAACTGGTGCTTCAGCTGGTGATTGATGACCTTCTCGAAGTTCGACGTGTTACCATATTTGGGCCAGTCACTGTCGGGGCGGCTCATCACCGCGGTGTAATCACTTTTGCTGTACATTTTGTTTCCTTCGAGCTTCATCCTGCTCGGCTATCTCATCCAAAACGCTTTGAAACCCGGGCTGTCCTGCTTCCGGCCAGGGGTTCTTGATTTCTCGTAACTCTTCGAACGAAACGTTCTTTTCTAGATACAGCAGACAGGCAACCAAAATGTTCGTCTGAACGACGCCTGGCGAAAAGTATTTCTTGGCGAACAGAAAGATCTTTTTCACGTGTTCGACGTCGCAAGGATATCCGGCCAATAACTCAGGCAAGAGTGCATCCGGCGATGTGTTTCGTGCCGCGTCCAGCATTCGAAATATTTCTTTGGCGACGATCTGGTCCTTGTCGGGTTGACTGGTTAGAAGTCCCATGGTGTTCCTCCCGGAGTCGCTGGCACAATTGGTGCGGCCGGCGGCAGGTCGGCCAATTCTCTAGCCTCTTGTTTCAGATGTTTGGATTTCTGTTTAAATCGATCAACTCGATCCAGTCTGATCAAAAGCCGGGAAGCACTTGCCAAGAGTTCGTTATCCAGGGTTTCAATCTTTAGAGTCGCGTTGAGACCTTTCCTTATGCCATCAAATAATCTTTTTGATCCGATCGCTGGATCGCGCTCGATGTCAACCAGTAAAAACCGGAGACGGCTGAGCCGGCCAGCTGACGATGGCATCTTCAGTGCTGCTCGTAAGTTCTGAATTTCTGCGCGTGGCATTTGTGCTCCTTGAAATGCAAAGGCGGCGACCAGGTGAGTGGCGACGCCGCCCTGAAAGTTGTTTAACCCTCGCGTTACTTCAGTTCGAATACTTCGTCTCGTTTCTGGAGTTTCTCTTCGCGCGCCTTCGACTCGGCGTACGTCGGATCGAGAACCGCGGGATCGGGATTGGTTAGTTGGACTTTCGGAATCCACTTGCCGAAACGCCCAAGGGTCTTGACGTAGCCGAGGCGTCGTTGTAACCGGCGCAACTTTCGGTTGGAGATCCCCAACTCCTCCGCTAGATGTTCGGCAGGGATGGTTGGTTCATCGTTGATGGCTTTGATGAACGCCCGATCTTCCGATTCGATTACCGCTGCTGTCTCGACTAGGTGGAAGTCTCCGACTTCGTCGATATACGATGCGATTGTGCCGTCTTCTTTGCGGTAGCTTGCCGCAATCTTGAAGGGTGCTGGTGGTTCAAAGTCTCGGGGTTTTACACATCGAACCTCGATCTCATTCGGACCCTTTCCATCGTCGTACAGGTTTCGGTCTCGACGGATTGAGTAAACCGAATCAGCCATTGCGCCGATATCACCAGTTCCGCGAAGGACATTTTCGAGAGTCGGCTCAGAGTCTGCCGAACTTTTCGTTGCGTGGTGCAACGCGATTATCGCAACTGCACCGTGGGCCCGGAGGTTGCTCAAATCGTTGACCAACTTCTTGTTCCCGGATGCGTCGTTCTCGTCTCCGCTTTCGTTGAATCTCGGAAGCGTGTCCAGGATGACCACCGGCTTGAGGTGTTTTACTGCTTCGATCAACATAGGATCGTCAAGCGTCGGCGGCTTTCCTTCCGAGATCGTTCGGCAAAGAAAAACGTCTTCATCGTCTGGGATCCCGAACGCTTTGCACCGCATCTTAAATGCGCGGCTGCTGCTTTCGGGAATCAGATAGAGAATCGGCGTGATGTCCTCGGTCATGAACCGCCCGAGGAAAGGCTCACCCGTGGTCAACGATTTCACCAACGACAAGGCAAAAAGAGTCTTCCCCTGCCCAGCCAAACCGCCTATAAGATTAATTCCCTCCGGCATGAATCCGTTTAAAATCATCCGGACGTCGCCATCCTCCAATTGACCAAACGAACGGTAGTAATCCCGCCAGTTGGCTGGATCCGGTTTGACCTCTTCTTGCTTCGGTGTACCTACTATTGCCGTCACGTTCTGTCCGGGCAATCGACCTGCGATCAGAGTCGTCGGTCCTGCGTCGCCAGCCGGGTAGCGGCACACCGATTTCACAATCTTCTTGACCATTTCCATCCAGTCATCGCCTCGACCTACACAACGTTCCGCTTCCCGCACAAGGACAGGCAACATTTCGTCGTACTCGAGTCCATCTGCGCGGAGTTTGCCGGCGATGGCTGTGAGTGTTACGTCGTGCTGGCCTTTGGGGATCGGGCCTTTGGTTGACGCTGCCGACGTCTGTGAAGCTGGAGCTTTGACGATCTGCGATTGCAACCACTCGATCAACTTTGCAGGGATCGGAATGATCGAGGAATTGTCGACCACTTCATACGGTAGTCCGGTCTCTTGGTGGATCGAACCAGGTGAAACTACATATTGGTTATTCTGACGGAAACTGCCGAACGGGATTTCTTGCTGCGTGATCGAACCGCACGTCCGACTTGCATCGGTGTTGAAAAAATAATAGTGGTGACGACCTGGACGCGATTGGACCGTGAACGTCTTGAACGTTTCACCCGTCTCTTGTTCGAACCTCTCTTTTGTGCCTTCGACGTCAGACTCGAAAAAGCAGAGGCCGTCTGACTTCGCCACGCTTGCGGCACCGCACCCCGGAGTTTCTGCGTCCTGAGCTATGATCTTATCGATATCCACCGTTGCGAGTGTTTGCCATGCCTTCTCCAGCGGAACTTTGGATTTCGGTTTCAAGCGAATTTGCGGGATACCTTTGATGGCCAATGGAATTGCGATCTCTCGGAATGAGGTCTGCATCACAGCGCCTCCGAATTCGTAATCACTCGGACTCGAAGAGCCTGCGGCAACTCGCTTTCATGGCGTGGGGAGCCAAGATCGAAGACGATGTACGAACCCATCCTCGGTTTATCGGCGCTCACGACCTTCGAAGTGTGAACAAATACTTTGCGGGGATCTGATTCGCCGTTTGTGTAGTAGTTGGCGATTCCCCAGTTGCTAGTTGTCCATCGGACAATCTTTCCTTTCAGTTCGTTCGTTTCCATCCTGACCACCTGTATGCAAAAGATAGACACAGCGTTGCCGTGTCCCACCACCTTTCTTTGAACTCAGTTCGCATTGTTGGGTGCCCGTGACTCTTGGGCTAACGCTAGATGCCCGACGCATCTTTGCTGCTACAAAGTTTATGGATCACTACTTCCTCAAATTCGTTTTCGATTTCCGGAAACACTGGATCGAAGCGCGCGACCTTTGTGCCTAAACGTGCGTCATCCGCCAATGCTTCGGGGCAATCGTGCCCTCGTAAATCCCTTACTCTCTCGGCTACGAATTTTTTGCTGCAGTACATACACGTGTAACTTTCCATGACTGGTCTCCGGGAAGTGCTGTTGCATCCGCTTGCCGAGAGACCGATCCGATCCGTGAGCTAACGTTATGCTGATGATCATCAGACTTTTTTCTGTGGTGCCGATTGCGTTCGCAACGCATTCTGAAGTTCTTCGTACGTCATAGGCTGACCCAGGTGGTCACAAACGATCGACTGCGGATAACCACGACGTTTGAATCTTTGCACCCACTGGTCGCAGGCGAGATAAGTCGCGTGCATGGCTCGGCTTGGTATCTCAGTGGTAGCTACAGAGTTCCCGTCCAGCGCGACGAGGAACGTGCAGTCCTTTATCTTGACCAGAAATTTTTCGTCTACATCGTGCATAATGGCTCCTCGTCTCTCCCCTCACAAAGAGTGACGCCAGGTATATATTCGGTTTCCTACCGCTGTAAGTCTTTTATTTGCAAGCACTTATACCTGCTAGAATGATTCTTACAAAGGTAGGTTGAATCCGCAGTCGTCCTAACCGAAGTTATGGCGATTTTCGGACAGTCGGCAACGCTGCACTGGACAGCATATTGCCCTGGTGGCACCACCTTCATCTGCGTCCAGCCAGGAGGTTGTGGCGCCGTTTTGCGATCCCTGATCTCCTTCCAAACATCTACCTTCGACGCTTCCTGGTTCGGGTCAACTGAGCCGTGAAGTTCGTCGCCACGTTTGACCAAAGCCAGACGTCGCTGCTTGACTGCCGTCTTTGAAGTTGTGTTCCAGCGTTTGCGCCCCCGGATTCTGCCGGCAGCTTCCGAGTTGATTTCCACTGTGAAGTCCCGTTCCATTTCCTCCCAAATGTCTTCGTCGGACATGCGAAACTGATAGAAGTTCTTCAATATTTCCAGGTCAATTCCAGCTACTTCAGCAAGTTCATTGTTTGTCAGAACGCTTCCGTCTTTGTCGATGCCGTACTCGTGCCGGTAAAAATCGGCAAGGCGTTTCTGATCTTTTAACCACCAAGGCGTTTGGCGGCGCCAGCCGATTCGATCTGTCCACCCTTTGGGGTGCTTGATGTCGAAGCCTTGGGTGCCGAACGCATTCTTGGCTTTGTCGATTGACGTTTTTTCGAGCTCCGAATCGAAACTGTGAGACTGAAACGGTGGAGTAGTCGGATCGGAGCGGTGCTCGGTTAGCCAGCCAACTGGGGTCTGACGGAACGCCTTGTCCAGATCCGAACTATTCAGCACTATGTCCTGTTTTAGTTTTCGAACAGTTATCGGTACAGGCTTCTCGAGAGTCATCGTTCCAATAACATCTTTAGGAACGTCATCCAGATGCGCGTCAATATTACGAAGCGAATGTCCTTCGTAGGCGCGCTTCCGTTTGTTCGGTCTTTGCGACGGAGCGGGTGTTGCCACGGCTTGGGAAAGTTTTGGCATTTACGCTACCGTCCGGAGGAAACGTTTTAAACTCGATAGAATTTGTTGCTCAGCGATTCTGCAAGAGGGTGTTTTTGAGCATACAAAGTTTTTCCCGCTCGGCGCGTGCCGGAACACAAGGTGCTTGCGCTGGCGGGTGAGGGTAAGATTGTTTTCTCTGAAGAGGAGCAGTAAGTCGCGGCTCATTGGGGCGAAACTCCGGAGGGTGACACGTATATCTGACGCAGTCCATCATAGAAAAATTCTAGGAGTTCGCAGGCAATTGCGGCCTTTGTTTTGAAGGGGCGCGCGTATTTATTGTCGTGTTCCTTGCACCATGCTCCGGTAATTTGGTCTGGGTCGATTACCGTGCTACCGGGATTCTCGAAGGCCAAGCCTAGAAACGTCGCCGTCGCATCGCATTTGTCACAGGTGACAAAGTTTACAGCTTCCTTGCCATTCTTAACGAAGGCCAGTTCAATCTGGTTCATAATACGGTTTCGACGTTGAATCAGTTGCTTCTCTTGGTTTTCCAGTTCTTGTTTTGCTTGCTCTTCCTTCCACTTTTTCGTTCGTTCCTGATTCCTCTCATGCGCCCTGGTGCGTTGTGCAAGGGTCTGCTTGTACTGGTGCTCCCCTAGATATTCCACGGCCACCGTGTACGTGACAGTCTTGCCGATTATCTTTGGCACAGGAATACGCAGATAGGCGCCATAAGAATCGAGGTAAGTGCTGTCATCGACGCGATTTCCTACGACTGTGCCATTCTGGTTAATCAGTTTTATCCTAGCTCGATGCTTGATTTTCGGTGCCATTGATACCCTCCAATAGAATTTTTTCTCCGCATGGAACTGTGTGGGGCTTCGTCAAGGCCCAGAGAACCGGATACTGGCAGTTCTTCGGGTATGTTCCGTCGCCGTCCGTCAAGTAGATGATGCAATTTGGTTCGTAATCTACCGCTGCTTTTAGAGCAGGAACGAAGTTTGTCCCTCCGCCGCCTTTCCACTCAGTAGGAAAACACTCCCCCGGTTGAATCACTTGATGCACAGCCGCATCTGCGCTCATGATTACAGCGGCGACGCCGTTCAACGCTGTGATGTTGCGGCACTCCGCTGCAAATGCGTTGAGAATCGGGCCAGTGACGGATCCAGATGTGTCGAGCACGATGACGATGTTGCTTTCAATTTCTCTGCTCCACCCCGGCAGTCCCTTGACTCGGCGGGATTGACGGGTCCAAGTTCGAGTATCGGATTTACAAGTGGAGTGGACGAAGCGAGCCAATTCCTCTTTCCAATCCTTGGGTGATGCCGTTGCCTCCTCTACAGTTCGGGCAATGAAGTCAGGCATGAGGCCGTGAGAGGCGGCGATGGCGTCTCGCCAATCCTTCTCGGACATGCTCTTTTCGCCGGCGGTTTCCGTCGAGCCTGGCTCGATAACATCACGGTTATACAAAGCCATTTCTTCCGGCGTAATGCCCTCATACAATTCTTCGGCCAGCATGCCTAGCGGTCCAGGCGGGACACCATCTTTGGGTAGAGTGATATTCGCCGCCACGAGCACAGCGTTTACAGCTTTATCAGCCGCAACATTCCAACGTCGTGGCTCCCGGTATTTTCGACGATAACAATGCAGGAAGGCGCAATGCGCTACTTCGTGCATCAACACGCCCAAAGTTTCTTTGTCGGTCAATGACTCCGTAAATTTCGGATTGTAGAAGAGGTGAGTTCCATCGACAGCCATCGTGTCCACTGCTTCGGTCTCCAGTCGCACGAGATTCAGGAAGAGAGAAGCCCACCATGGGAACCTCAATAAAAGTTGTGCCGAGACGCGTTCTATTTTGTCGCTTGCGATGCTCATGCTGCCAACCCTGATTCAAAGAGTTGGGAGTGCTCTTTAATCCATTTCCCGACTCGCTCGTCTTTGCGGATGTCGTAATTGCCGCGACGGATATCTAAGATGTAAAGGAGGGCAAATTCCGCAGGCATTCTGGCGACAAAACTCATAGCGGATTTGTGGTGCTCACGTGTGAACTGGGCTAAAGCCGTTGCGAGCGCATAAAGTTGTGCAGGTGACTTCGGAACCTGAGCCTTGGTCGGTGATTCCAGAATCGCTTCGATAGCTGGCAGTTCCCGCGCTGTGCGCAGATACGCGTCGAATTCGATGGTCGCGCCTTCCCCGATGGCACCCAGAATCATTTCCCGCTCGATAGCTGCACTCATTTCTAAAGCCAGAATGTTCGACGTTGCTTCCCACGAGCGAGGCGATGGAAACGCACCCTCGCCTGGAATTTCTTTGGAAATCAAAAGTTCTGGTCGCCACCGAAGAAAGCCTACAATCACCGAGGCGATGCTGTTGTTCATGGCCCACTCTGCCCACTGCGCTACATCAGGCTCGCAGTTGACCATGACGAGTCGATTACGCAATGGCGCACTGGTTGCCCGGTAGTGGGTTTTGTCGGACGCCCGGTTTCCGGTCAGCACAAGATGCCAGCCGACAGGAAGCGACATATCACTTCCAGGTTCTGCGTGTACAAGATGGTGGGCTGCGACTTGCACATCTGGTGCTGCGCTCGACAGTTCGTCCAGCAAAAGAACGCCTTGTCCGGTACGGGGTAGCGGGGACGCCCAGAGCGTGGCACCCTTTTCGATTGTCGGGAGTCCACGCAAATCCACGCTCTCACAAGTCGGCAGCGCAAATGTACGCAACTCTTTCCCCGCGAGTTTCGCCGCCTGTCCCACGGCAGCGGTCTTGCCGATGCCCGGAGGCCCTTGTAAGAAGATCACGACACTGCGAGTATTCTGCTTAAACAGCGTAGTCAATGTTGATGCAATTTCTTGGGGAAACATTAATTGTTCTCCGCGCCAGTCGGCGCTCCGCTCGGCATCAACAGGCCCGAGTCGGCTACTGCGTTACTCGTTCGCTCGCGATTTCGATCGAGCGAAAGCATCCGCGGCCAGTTCCGCAGCGTACTTGTCCTGATAGACCGCAATTTCCTCTGCAAAACCGCTGAGGTACTGATCGATTGCTTCTCGGATCAGAAATCCAATCGATCGCTTCTGTCCCTTTGCCAAGGCGCGAAGCTTCCCCAAATTCTCTGAACTGACGTTCATTCCTGTCGCTTCCAGTGCTGCCATCTGAGTTTCTCCTTCCCTTTTTCGGGGCTCCATAAGCCTGACGAACTACGGCACGCGGTTTAACCAGCCACACGCCCCTCCAATTCCCTGACGAACTGTGTCACGCGGATTCTGACTGTCTCCGTGGTCTCCATAAGACTCACGAATCTAGTCACGCCTGTTTGCCGGTCCGTCCTCCATAAGACTCACGAGTGGTGTCACTCCACGGACTTTGCCCAGTGATGTCCACCTCCGTGCCCTCCATAAGACTCACGAACTATGTCACGCGGTCCTCCATAAGACTGGTGAGTTACGGCATGCGCGGAGGTGAACTGCTTACGTGTCCTCATAATACGGACGGGTTAGGGCACGGGGGCTGGGAGGTCAGCAATTCGGGCCCATGGTGTGTGCACGGCACCGAACCCCATGCCGCGGCCGGCCCGGTTTGGGTGTCAGCGATGAACTTGCGGGGATCGGGGATGAGGATGGGCGACGACTCGGTGATGGCGCCGGGTTGTGGGATCCGGCCGCGCCCAGGATGCAAGTTTGCGAAGTGCGATTCTTGCAGGCAGAGCTGCGGGGCTGTCCGGGCGGCGGAGCGAGTCGCAGGTGTGCCGCGCAGGGGCGCAGGTGTGCCGCGGACGATGCGCGCGTGGGATCGAGCCTGCGACTGCAGGGTTGTGGCGATGCGTTGATTCTTGCCAAGACCCGCGGGGCCGGCGCCTCGGAATTCTCGCGGGGTGAGCGCGGACTTGGATGCTGGCCCAGCACCCCGTGAGTTTCATGTCGTCCATACGGTACGCTCTCTTCGTGGTGTACCGTACGGCGTACGACTTGAATTCATCTCGTACGGGCGGGAAAGTCCAGAAGGCTTTAAAAAGACCACCGGAACTTCAATTCAATACCGTCCCCCCTAGGGGGGAACGGTGGACGAATTGAAATTTAGTTCAAGTCGTACGCTGAACGAGATGAAATTGATTCAAACGGTTTGACGGACGAGATGAATTTGGGTCTCATGACGTGCACCCGGCTTGAGCCGCGCCCCTGGTCAACGTTGCCCCGGCGCTCGGGCAAGAATCGTTCCCTCCCGGAGTCTGCGTCCCCCAACCGCGGCCGGATTTTTGTGCTGCATCGGCTTTGTTGGCGCCACGTCCAAATCCAGCAACTGTCCGATTCTTCCCACTTCCAAAATTTTTTCGATCACGGCGGCACCGTTTCCATTTTCGCTACACTTTGCTTACATCGCCGTCTCCCACCACAACTGGGAAAATCCGAACACCAAAAACTTTTATTTTGAAAAAGGTGCGGTAACCGGTTCCGACCAGGGAAATCCTCGGAGACTCGTACGCCCTATGACCTGTCCTAACTACCCTAACGTCCCTATAATCAACAACATAACGGACACTAGACGACAATCTGCGCGCGAATTCCGATAGGTACGGGAGAGGAGAAAACCGGCCGGATCAGAATCCGGGATTGGCTAGAGTGCGAAACTCTCGCCAAAAGCTTGCGGGGAGGGCCTCTATACGCAACCGCGCGCGAATTTAACAGAAAAACTGAACACACAGACAATCTTCCAGATGTGAACCCTCGCTCGGTCAGTTCCCTTCCCTGTTCAGTCCTGGCCCGACGACAAAAACCGTCAAAATTCAGCGACACATTTCGTCGTATGTAAACGCTTGAGCACGTTGGGCATCGGTCACAAACGGAAGTAAAGTTCCCGAAAAGTCCTGACACTTTCCGTCAGCAGAGCAATTCTCTGGCCGCATCACTTCTCTTTGTTTTCACAAACATGCACGTTTGTGAACGATTGGCACTCATCATGCACATGCATTCGGCATCTGGCAGTCAAGAAAGACCTGAGCAGTAGCAGGAAGAGCCTACCAGAAAACGCACTGGCCGCGCCGAATGGCAGTACGGAACACGGATTAAGCCCACCAGTGATAGCAGGACAGTCAGTCCGGGGAAGTGTCCGGCAGGCAATGGCTGGGACGGTGACAGGCACTCCGTTCAGTAGAAAGCGAACCCCCAACAAAGACTTTGACAGCAGCACACAGCGAATCTTCAACGGTTCGCTGTCCGATGTTTTCAAAGGAGACGCCATGCAAGCTATTCAATTCCGCAACCAGTTACAGCGTAAAGCCCGTGAACGTGCCCAGCGAATCAGTGAAGCGCGCAAGGCATGGAAACGGGAAAGGCTGCACGATATGGCCAACATTTTCGAATCCGCCTTTAACTCCTAATCGGGGCACCCAGCGCCGCGTACAGCCTTGCGAGTCAGGGCTGTGCGAAGTACTGGAGGAGGAATAACCATGCTCATTTCGGATGCACGCAAAACAATCGAAGAACTGTTGGAAGAGAACAAACCAAACAGCGGGTCAACGATGGAAGGCATGCTGGGGCGTAAGTACGTAATAGCGCTTCGGCGTCTGTTGAATGACAGCCGGGTGATGATGCCGCGCGAAGACGTGGCGGAACTCAAAGAGAAACTGCAGGAAGGATTAAATCTCATCTTGCCCACGCGCTCTAACACAACCGGCGGCATAGAGTACCTGACACCCACTCCGGGGCAGGTGCAAAACGGTGCATTCCAAGTACAGCGCGTTTTGCAGAGCTTTCCGTTCTACGCGGTCGGAACAAAGCGGCAAGAGCAGTTGAAAACGCGCAAGCGATAGCGCACCCAGCGCCGTCTTCTTCCCTTCCCTTCCCTTCCCTTCCCTTCCCTTCCCGCACTTTCCCCCAGTAGTTCCGGTCAGAACCTCACCTCACAACCTACCCTTCGCGCGCATTCCTTCGGGAGTGTGCGCGCCGATGTGGGTTTAGAGAATTTTCGAAGGAGGATTGATGAGCGACATTCACGCACGCGTAAGCAGTGATTTAGCTGAGCAACTCTCGGGCAAGAGCGGTTCAGCTGGAGACCTGCGCCACGAAATAGAAACGCTAGACCACGATTTCGACTTTGATTCTTTTGCGCCATACACGCACCAGGAAGACGACATCATCAACGACCTGGAAAAAGAATACTGGCGAGACGCTGAAGACATCTGCGGAGACAAGACTTACAAAGCAACGGAGTGGGAAGAAGCGAGGCGAGCGTATGCCGGTGCACTCGCCTATACCGCGTACTCCTCCATCTGGGAGCAAGCCAAACAAGAGCTAATCGAGGTGATCGAGCAGTTCGAGTCGGATGCACTGGACGCGAAGTGTCCCGACACTCCTCAGATTTCCGTGTCTCTCAGTTGCATTCACGGCTGGGCAGCGCATGACCGCGAAGACAGCGACGGCACTATGTACTTCGAGTCCGGCCAACTGGACGGATGCAATGGCCTGGCCCGTCAAGTCAGCGGTGTCTGGCTCTCCGTCTGTTTTGTCCCTGAGAAAGTCGAAGACGGCTCTACGGAGGTGGCCCAGTGATTACCGCTGAACAAGCTCTGGACATTCGCACGCGGAACAACGCCCTAATGGCGTGGGTGGATTCGATTCGCGGAAAGAATGGTTGGGCAAGCTACCGACCGGAAGACAAACCCGCGAACGTGCCCGACGTTTCGAACGAAGAGCGCAGCGCCTTGGAAGTTTTCGAGTTTTGCGAGGCTCCCCCGGACAAATATTTTCTCTACATCCGAGAGAAAGACCACACGGCCACAACATGGACAGGGGATGTGCTGGGCCAAGTGTCTTTCGGTCGGGAGTGGCGCGATAGTTTCGGCGGTCGCAGAGTGCCCGTCACCTTCCGCGCAATCAACGGCCACACCTACCACGGCACCTACTTCAAATCCTCTGGAGACTTTGCGCGAATCCGACAGAGCAAAAAGAAAGCCAAGGCAGCATGAGGGAACAACCCACGAAATGTTCCCAATGTGGAGTGAAAGCAAATCGCCGTCTCTGGCGCAGAGGTTTGGAGCGCTGGTGTTATGAGCCCTACCGACGCGGCCAGCAACTTTGCAAGCGCTGGTTTTGCGCGAAGTGCGGAGAACTGGAGGAAACGTGAAACAGATACGCTGGGAAGCTCTGTTCGTAGACGGATGGAAGGAAGTGTCAGCCGAGGATTTGCTTTTCCGTCTCATTGGCTCGGGACTGATCCGCGCCTACCGCGAAAAACAGTAACGCGGGTGTCCCACTAAGGATTATAATCTGCCCTAAATGCGAGGTATGGCATGGCGAAAGTAAGCAAGCAAATCCAGCAGCTTTTCTTGAGGTTGCTGAACTTTTCGCGCAAGTTGTTAGCTAAAATTCAAAAGGAAGCCAAGCTCCACACCAGTTGGACGGTTGCACGCGAGCCGAAGGAAGCGGAGTTAAGGGAGTATGCGCGCTTGGTATTGCAGGCCCACTTCGCAGAGGACCGAAACGAATTCCTAACTGAAGACGGTATCCGTGCCATCGGCGCCGAAACACTGCCTGCTAACGGCAACAGCAAACCGCAGTAACCCATCAAGAAGTAAATTCCCACACAAAATCTAACAGTTGCGTCGGGTGATTCTTCACGCATCCGGCTTGGCCGAACTTTTGATTCACGAGAGTCTGGCATTCGCCAAGAGTGCCGCTCTCCCGCGAATCAATGCGGAGACCGAGAGGAAGTATCCCTATGAAAGAAGTGAAAGTGAGAGTCATTGATCTAAAAAGCCAGCCCAAATTGCGCGCGACCTTGGCCCGAGCCTTGGGGACGCAAAAGGCAAAGAAGGCTGGCATGACGCGCAAAGACTACATTCTCGCGGAAGCCTTGCGCATTCAGTTCCGTCGTTCTACCAACCATTCCAGCCTTCAATCTACCGAAGGGGACGGCGTATATATCGCAGCTTGCACAATCGCGAATGCACTCCAACGCGATAACCCGCGTTTCAATCGGAAGCATTTCCTGGCCGTCATTTGCGGTGAGAAGGAGAGAACCGGAAGGAGCTGAGTAAGCACATACAACTCCCAACCCGGGGCACCCAGCGCCGGGTTGGGAGTTGTGTGGGACTACTCGTCTTCAGGAGGAAAACATGGCAAAGGAAGTTCCACCGCATCGGACTCTCGAATCCGAAAACTGGGATCGCATAACGGACAACGTTCTGAATAGCGCGCTGTCCGGCCTGCTCCCGTTTCTGCAGTATCACCCTGGGCCAACCCTGGCCAAGGCTCTCCTCGAAAGACTGCACATTCACCTGCAGACGGAACTGGTCTACATCAGGACAGGCAAGTCCTCCGATGGACTCGGAGACTACACCGCTGCCAAAACCTTCCGGGAGAAGTTCATCGCAATGGGAGGTGTGAGCAAGTGAGGCGCCGAGTTCTAACGATTCTCATCTTCACCACAATTGGCCTCACGGCCTGGTGGGCCAGTGGTTTGCATTTTGAAAAGCGCGCGGGAGACTTCGATCCCCGCGCAGATTCCAATTCGGAGGGACAGTGTCCATGACAGTCAAAGGCAAGAAACAGAAAGCAAAACAGAACCACGCAGAGCCTGTGATCTTTGTCGAAGGCGGCATCGTGCAGGCACTGCTGATGCCGTCCGATATCGAGAAGACAGGCTATCGCCACCAGACATACGAACTCGTCGATTACGACGCGTTCGGTGACCACGATGAAGAGAATATTTTCTTCATGTGGGAAGGATTATCAGACCGGCTCAAGAAGTATTTCGACAAGTGCTTGCCTGACGAGAAGCAGAAGTTCCTCGACAGGATTCAGCAGTGGCAAGACAGGCTCGACGCGGAAGCGAAGGAGCAACCGAAGTCGCACAGCGCTGATCTGGACGACTGCGAGCACACGCCCAATAACCCAGACACCTTGCAGAGCGTTTGCACGTCGTGCGGGGAAACAATCTTTCCGAAGTCTCCTGATTCTGATGAATGGGTAACTGAGGGTGGCGCCGGAATGGAAATAATGCGTTGCGACGTTTGTGATGCGGAGCTTGAAGATGGTCGAATCGGTAAGTGCGACGACTGCTTATCCCAAGGCTGAGTGAGAATGCCAGCGCCATCACGGTGATGGTGGCGCTGTCGGGCATCGCCCTAGCAACGGGTGGTCAACCTTTTAAAAAGGAAGAAACATGATTGTAGATGATCGTCGCACCGGAGTGTGGCTCGTTCGTCGTGACGGGAAATTGCTGTGTTTGTGGTCTTCAGTCTACGTAGTAGACAAGAATCTGCAACCTGACGAGCGCGAGATGCGCCACAGAAAAATCAGGATACACCGCGCCGCACGATGCGCCCCAATTCTTGTGCCTCGGCGATTAAGTCCATTTTTGACGGGCATGACCTTGCGCCGGTTTGAACTTGAGACGGGTCTGCAGGTAAAGCCCGTTGAATTACAGGACCTGGACTCAATGGCGGATGGGGAGTTTGATCGGAAGTGGGCGGCCTTGAATGCGGTAGAGCGCCTGCGAATTCTGGAATGGATCGCGGAAGGGTGAAAAAGGTGACCGTACACAACACTTCACAATCGTGTGACATCGCGCCTAATAGTGTGCTACCTTCGTTGCGGTCGGAGAAAGGACTGCAGATGCCAGAGAAAAAGAAATATGTGTCAATCGTGGAGCTACTTAAACACAAAAAGCTCCTCATCGATGGTAAGAAGGAGCGCAGCAAATCAGGATTTCTACGGTTGCTGCGCCAATCATACAAATTCAATATTCTCATGGTGCGCTTTCCCGGAAAAAACAATGGACGGGCAGTGGCTGCAATCACCCAAGATGACGCAGATCGGTTGATTGAAGCAATGACGGAACCACAAGTAGTTAGTTCAGATAAAGGAGATAACTGATGTCGGCCTCCGGCGGACTTCTCGAACTCTCACAATACGTAGCAGTGGATGAAGACCTACCGGACATCTTCGGGACACCCAGTTCCTCTACACCACCTTCGCCTGTCTACAACTTTGAACTCCAGGCCGCGCGCTGGCTGGAAGGGCTGCGCACGCGGGACTGCGATCCTGTGGCACCTTCAACGCTTGCTACTTTCGCCAGCAGAGTCAAAACCATTTTGTCCGTCGTAGGTCCGCAGACCAGGCTAGATGATTTCCGAAACGCCCGGATGGCTGATTTTGTCCAGAATGCCAAACGGTTCAAGTGGGCGCCTTCCACCCTGGCCGATCACATCCTAGTAATCAAACTCATTATTTCTTCGGCCACCGATGCCGAGGGAGAAGAACTCTTCCCTCGGACGTGGAAGCGCCGGGTCATCAACGCTCCGCGAGTGGAGCGCGACAAGCAACACACGCCTTGCCTCACATCCGATGCGGTGGAGACTTTGCTTCGCAAGGCTAAAATGGAGCAAGAGAGATTGACCTATGCTTTCCTGTGCGGCTCCGGGCTCAGAGTGAGCGAGGCCCAGGCGGTACGGGTTAGTGGCAATGAGGAGCAGACTTCCTGGAATCCCCGGACGGCGGTTGTGTCAGTTCGAAACGGATGTTTCCGCGGCGCCGAGACCGGCCGCACAAAGACCAGCGCGGGTCGCAGGGACGTAATACTCTGCAGCGAATTGAATCAAGCTCTGATTGCGTTCACCGCCAAAGAAAAGCGTGAGAACGGTAGCTTCCTTTTCCAAAGTAAAAACGGGCTGCCGTTGAAGCAATCCACACTGCGTTATCGGATGGCCCAACACGTCCCCGATGCTGCTCCTCATGGGTGTCGCAGGTTCAGAATTTCATGGCTCCGAAAGTGCCGCGTGCTGGAGGAGATCATCCGGAGCCAGGTCGGACATGCGGATGAATCCATCACGGACTCGTACAGCTTTCAGGATGAGAACACCGTGCGCAGTGCGATTGAGGCGGTTGGGCTCGGTTTTCACCTCGGGTAAGATCGGCAGAGCCGTCGTTCTGCAATTGAGCATGTGATGTAGTATAGGGAAAGGCTTAGAAGTCTTCCCCTCTCAAAACTGGGGCACACAAATGGAACCGATACCGAAACCTTCTGAAATGTCCGTGCTTCGAGACCTCATAAACATCTACATGAAAGAGAACGTCAATTCTCTTGAGCTTGAGCCTGAGGAGTTGAAAGCAGAAGCTGAGCGATTGCAAAAACTTCTTAGCAAACAAGCAGCAGGCCGAGTTTGCGATCAAACGCATGAAGAGCGGGAAGCGGCGTTTGCAAGAATAGCGGCCTACTACAAAGATAAGAAAGAGTGGAACAAATTGTTTCAGCCCAGAGTCAGAGAAAGGGCAGCCGAGTAAATCGGAGAAATGGACAAATCTTCCAGCATTGACGTGCTCTTCCGGGTGCACGAAGCGCTCCGTTCACGTGGCCTAGAGTGCGCCGTGCCTTGTCCCGGCTACATCGAATTCCCCAACCATGCCTTCATGTACGCACCAAACAGCCGCGGCAACTGGCTTCACATGCACGAAACGAAAGCCGCGTGGACACATTTGATTTCGCATAAAAATCCTAGCGTCGTGGCGAATGCGATCCACGCGCATTTCTCAGCGACGCAAAAGTATGGCTGATCTCACCCCAAGCAGCGTCATTCGCAGCTTGCCGATTTCACGTTTGCGCTCTGATAAGGAGGTTGTCATCCTGGGCTTTTGTGATCTACGGATTTGCCGCCGTGAGTTGCTGGACGGAGGGAATAGCTGTGCCATCGAAGTAAGCTTGGGATTTTGCCCAGGCTTTGTCGGCGACTAGCCTGCCGAGTTTACGCCCTGCCAAATCCGCGCGGGCAAAGTGAATGCCGCCGTAGCGGCGAGACATCCCGGCCTCGTTGGCGGCCTCGGTGAACGTTTCCCATTTCAGCGTCACGGGTTTCACCGGAGTGATGCCCGGCTCGATCTGCGAACTCCCCGCCGCAAGCGTTACCGAATCGCCGAAGCGATCGCTGCCCGTCCAGAGCGTGAGGATGCGATCGGCTGCGGCGCTATATGTGCTGTGGCCGGAAACGTACTCAGGGAATGGCGGCGTTGGAAAGGTTGCCGATTGGTAAGGAATCCATCGCGAGCCGTCCATTTCGGCGGTGCCCTTGCCGGGGCCGCCCCAGGCGCGGATTTTCTGGCCGTTGAACAGAAGGTCTATGGCTGTGACCGGTCGGACGGAATCGTAAGTACGCTTTGCGTCCCAGGCGGCGATACTGGCGTCGAGCATCGCATTGGTTAGAGCGAAGAACATCTTCACATCGTCATCGAGAGTGTGATGATCCCGTGCGGAGACGAATTGTGCAAAGAGCAGCCAGTGGCCGGGCGGCTGTTCTGTGTTGGGGCCGTCCGACCAATACTCGGCGATCATTTTTTGCGTGTCAGTGAGGTTGGCGCTGAGAGCGATCAGTTCCTCCGCTTGCTGCTGATATTCGGGAGAACCGTATTTGAGCGGGCCCGGTTCCACGGCCACGTGAAAGTCGTCGCCTTTGGTCATTGCAAAGGGCGTGATATAGCACCACTGGGCCCCAGCGAACATTTGCAAGACCAGGCCGCCAGTGGAATCCGTATACGTGAGCGGCTGCCAGTGGTCGGGATTGAGAGGTTTAGAGAGTGGAAAATGGGCGGGCACCGCGCCGGGCTGGTTCACGGAATGATAGCCGCTCCAATCGGCGTAAGGGCCCGAAATGTTGACAGCTATCCCAGACCCTTCAGCCGGATTCATATCGCCGAGTTGGTTGGACTTATCGTGATGCCGAAACTCCAGGACGGCAGCGCATGCGACGTTGCCGATGCCTGTGGGTGTCTCAATGTCGGTAGAATTGTCGTCGGGATCGTATCCGAGACGGCGCATTAGCGGCTTATAAATGGACTCTTGATCCGCTGGTAGCACGTCCACTAATGCCCGGTATGCTGCGTAGCTGATGGCCCGCTCCTTGTTGGCCAGCGTTCGCTCGCTGGCAGGACGGCGCAGCGCCCCGCGCAATTGTGTTCCCACGGTGTATTCATCATACGCCGCCCACGCGTCGTACATGCATGTATGCACAATCGCCAGCGCGCGCGCTACTATCGGCGTACCCATCTTCGCATCGCGCACTCCTTGCAACGCTGCACCATCCCAGCTAATCGTCACGTTCAATGCCTCTTTCGCCCACGAAGATGTCTCCTCAGGCAAAAGAAGGAAGGCAAAAATTATTACGTAGAAAGGAAGACACTTAAATGCTTCCGTGGAGCTACGGTTAGTTTGAGCGCGCCTTAAATTCACTGATAACTCCACTAGTGTCGTGAATCGACTAACAATTCCTCAATCTTCGCTTCAAAAATTGCCACAGGGACTACACCGCTCATCACCGTTCCGACTAATGTGTCGTGTCCCGTAGTCCTTGCCAGGACAAATGTAGGGGTACTTGCAATCTGCAAGCCCGCAGCATCGTTACCATCCTCTTGAATTTCAACTCTGTGTTTCCCAGAGTCGAGACATTTAGTGAAGCTCGTGGGATCTAGAGAAAGCGATTTGGCCGAGCTGAGAATCCATTGATCGGACAACGTCGCCTGATCCTTTAACAACATATCGCGCAATTCCCAGTACTTTCCTTGGTCTCCTGCGCAACGAGCTGCCTCAGCTGCTTTCATTGCCATTGAGTGCTCCTGCAAGGGAAGGTCAAGACTAACGAATCGCAGCTTACCTTGGTCGACATACTTCGCTTTGATTTCTGGGAGAATCTCCGCGTGGAAGATACGACAGAACGGGCACTGGTAATCGGTGAATTCCACTAATACGACGGTGGCGTCTGGCTGCCCCATAGAATGCCAGTGAGGCGCTGCACGGAGTTCGACCTTCGAATGTTGGTTAGCGTCATTTCGTGGCGTCTGCTCGGAGGGTACAAGGAGTATCCGGTCTCGGTTTGCCTGCCTTTCGAGAAGTTCGTGAATGGCCCGCAGTTCCCCGAGGATCGCATTCGCCTGATCCTTGGTCATTTCCCCCGATTCCTGCCCAGGAGCGGGCTGCGTCGCTTTGCTTGCTATTTCATCCCGCACCGTCCGGCTGTTGTTTGCGGAGTCCTGCGCATAGACCGGTCCGGCCGTTCCGACCGAGTAAATGGCAGTCACGAACGCCAAGAAACCGACGCAAGAAGGAATACTCAAAGTTGCACCCCTGTGTCTCATACTCCAGTCACCCCCCTTCCACGACGAACAAGAAATCACATTTGGAGGTCGATTTCTCGTTTTAGAAGAACTGTTCCATTGTACGGACGCAGCTTGAGTAAGAGCCGTCCTTGTTTCTGAAACTGTATCGACTCGACTGAGAAGCTGCATTTATTGGTGTCCTCAGACTGGCATACGTTCGATCGCTTTATTTCCTCATGTCGAATACTTATATCTGTCGCTGAAATCGGAATGGTCGCCACGATCAATGACATCTCGCTCCGGTATCTATCCACGAAGGCAAGCCGGTCCCCGTTGTCTGACCAGAAGAATGCGCCGGATTCAAGCATGTGAACGTCCTCGTTTGTTCTTTCCGTGTTGTCCCCTGGCTGGTTTTTCGATTGCGGCGGGAAAATCACGCGACCGACGTTCTGGACGTCGCCGATTCCTACTCCTTGAGGTCGATTTTCTGCGGCAGATTTTTGAAAGTCGTACAAGAGGTAGACATCAGTCACACCCTGAACAAAATGAGCTGGAAAGAACTTAATGAACGCCAAAAACCGTTTGTTTGGGGATAATGCGGGGGCATAACAATAAAGCTTATCCCCAACACCAGACTTAGCAAGGTCCAGCACGACCACTATACTGACATCACCATTGACCCTGCCTAGAACGACGGCAGTATTTGATCTAACAAATTCAATGCTATCAACCTGAGCCACTTCTTCTGGCAGAATGATGTCCGCAGTCGAGCCACCGCGCTTTTCGATCTTAACGCTCAGGCGGCTACCGTCGCTTCGCAGGCGGAGCACATAATCTTTGGATCGTTCAATAATTGTTTCCTGCTGGTCGGGATGGAAAGCCCCTTCCTGCGATCTTGCGTTGGCGCAAAGCGAAAGTAGTAGAAACAATGTCGAGAATCTCATGGCGAATTTCTTAAATCATCGCAATCGAATGGTCAAATAGTTGCCATAGTCTCCAACCGCATGTCCCGAACAGGCTGTCGAAGACGAGAAATCATCAATATGTCCAGAAGTGCCATTAAAGCCTGAGTTACACGCTGGACAGTAGTCCTGGACTGCTTTTTGAGCCTGGTTCGTGTCGGACGAAGTCACATACTCCAGCAGGTCACCACACACCCAGGTTGGATAACTGATAGGGGGGTTGGGGTAGGCGGCTACGGTACTCCCTCCTACAAGGATGCTGTTGCAACTTCCGGTAACCTGACTTACTTGAACAAAAGAATTCTGTGAGTTAGCTCCTGATGGGTAGTTCGAACATTGCGTCGTGTACTTGAGTATGCCATGTGAAAGGGAGATCCCTGTCCCATTAATGTAAAGTTGGGTCATAAAGTCGGAACGCAGCGTCGTTTGGGTGAAGGCACAGTTTCCACTGATTACCCATGCGGTAGCGGCGCTTCCCGTGCATGCCGATTCATACGGCACGTTATATTGCGAGTGCCGGTAAATACCTAGGACCTCAAAAAGATCAGTTGAGGTGGCAGTTGCGGTTCCGTAGCCGGCAACATACCAGGTTGCCTTAACGTATGTGTACTGTCCGCTGACGAGCTGCGGTCGGTTGAATGAAAAATTAATGGTATTGCCGCTCTCAAGACCCTGAAACAGGGTTGTGCTGAAGCCAGCGCCATTTGCCGTTAAAGTGAGAGTTCCGTTCACGCTATTCGGCGTCATCACGACAGTAATTTGGTCCTGGACAATATCCGAGGAAGTAATCTGAACATTAAAAACGGTTCCCGACGAGTTGGCGCTCCCGCCGATGTAGTTCAGTGGACAGGCCCAATGGACTCCTTCGCACCATGAAGAAACGAACTGGGGATCGGCGTCCTGACTTGCTTGGGCTGTGATTGTGGCCGAGCCCCCGCTTACGCCTGTAACCAATCCGCTATTCTGGTCAACGGTAGCAATAGAACCATCGGAAGTTGACCATGTGCCCGCGTCGGCGTAATGCTGGCCGTTGTTGTAGACGGCGTAGAAATTGAGTTGTTGCTGGCCGGCAACCGCAACCGAAAAGGTGCTCGGTGTAATCGTATGGCTAACCTCGCCTAGACAGCCGTGGCAGAATTGGCCGCAAGTTGCCTTGCGCACGTTGTATGTTCCGGCATCCATAGCCACCAAGATGCTTTCGTTATCTCCTTGAGTGCCGCTAATCTTTGCGCCACCTTCATGAATGCCACCAGGAATGACATTTCCTTCGGCGTCAGGGATCTGGCCGACTTCGGACATATTGAAAATGCGTGTGGCTCGCGGCTCCAGGTGGATGGGCAACTGGTACTGCCCGCCCGAAAATGCAACCGTGAAGAGGAAATCCTGAACTTCGTCGGCTGGATTCCAAAGAGTGACCATCGTGTCGTCGCCGTTAGCCGTACTCCAATAAGAAAGCGACCTCGCGCCGCTCTCCGTTATTCCGTGTGGCGTGATTGCGAACACGTAATTGCTGGTCTGATCGACGCTGCCACCTGCCAGCAGCAGGCCATCCGCATTTTCCTGGACGTCAAACACGAGATGAACCGTTCCAGCGAGATTCTTAAGGCCGGCCGCTGCCAACAGAGCCGGAACTTTCAACGTCTGGCACTGGTAGGGCGGTAAGCTGACATTCGGAAGCTGAAAAGATTGCGCCGCACCCCCTGCCATCCACCAGACTGTGGGCGTGGCCGTCAACGGCCGGTTTGAGATGTTTCTTACTATCGTGTAGGGCGTGAACGTGATTCCCGCGGGGAACTGCATCATCGGATCAGCGGTGCCCGTCATCAGGCCCAATTCGGCTATTGTGGCTTTCGAGGAGTTTGAAGCCATCGGTACCAACGTCAGCGGCAAACCTACGGAATAGCCCAGGGCTTGATCTTCCAGGCCGCCGTTGATCACTAAATCTGACATTTGACCTATATAAGTGATGCGGATTCCCCCTTCCGCAGATGTCGCAGAGGCGAGTTCATCCAAATTAACCATCTTCATGCCGTGGGGGGAAACTTCGACCGTATGTTGTTTGAGCGTGTTTCCCAAACCGTCGCTCACCGTTACTCTCGCTGTCAGCGGCCGTGATGTCGTATTCGCCAGCGCGACAAATCCAGTGACGTTTGGCTCCTGCTTCCACCACATGCCCTCGACAACGTTTGTCATCGGAGCCGATGAAAGCGGCGGTTGATTCGGGAGCTGAATCAGCTTAGTGGAGCGCAGGTTGTACGTGAAAAGCAGGCTGTGCGCTACGTCCAGATTGCGGATAGTTGCGCAGATCGGGTCCCAAGGCCAGTTGTAGTCAATTTCAACGTATCCGCTGAGAGTGGCATAGGGGGCAATCCCCAGACTTTGAAGTGCAGCATTTAGGTCCACAACGGCGGTGCCAGACGGTTCCAGTTGCACATCGGGAAGTGTATACCTCACCCCGTTGCTCAGATACAGGACCGGGGTGATGGTAACAGGGTCAGTCTCAACGCCGTTCTTCAGGTAAATCGACGACTTGAAATTCCCGTCGATTACCCATGGTCCGCCGACCATCGACCCGGGGACCGGCGGCGGCAAGGGGAGCCGTTTCGCTAGTTTCGGCCCGACGGGTTTATGCGGTGCCATTACTTTCAACTGCTGGGCTAATGAAAGTTGAGGCAAAAAGCAATAAATGCTTAGAGACAGAAAGCACAGAACTGTAAGCCGTGCGCGCATAGGACCTCCGGGGTGAGGGTCTACGTCCCCGTTCGGGAAAACGAAAACGTGGTTGCTGCTGGGGCCTCCCGAGGGAATGCCAAACCTTGTACTCGCCTTTGGACTCCATGTCAATAGACCGACCTAAGAAATATACAAATGCCTACGTCAGCGTAATCGAACTGGGTTGGCCAAGGCTGTAGCGTTGGGCCGACTTCCCAACTCAAATAGACGGACTCTAACGACCGAACCGCTGACAGCCTAGCAGGTGGCTCCTGATCCTCCCTGCGTCGATCCCCGCCGGGATACAAATGCACCTTCCGTCCGCGACGACCGCAACACTTTCCCCGCTCTAAGAACTGCAGTAGTTTCTTTCCGGTCTCGGATCTTTGGCCAGCGAGATTTCGTGTCGGGGTTGCTCTGGGTCCTGATGGGAAGCCTGTCGATCTCTATGGCCGTCCCTACTGTGAGGACCTACGATGAACACGAACCTCTCCGCTTAGTTGCTTGCCCATTCAGCTGATATTACTTGCGTGGTGCTGAGTTGGATGGAGAACGCGGGAAATTCTAGCGCATCGTGACGATGCCATGAAGTTCCTGTTTCGCTTTACCTTTTTCATCAGTATAGAGAATTTGGAGCATCCCGTAGTTAGTCCGCGTTTCACCAACCCGAACGAACTGGACGATATCGCCTACGTTGAACGTGACGTGTGTCCGGAAACCAAATGCCTGCGCCATAACAACGTAAGTTTCGCGGCGGGCATAAGGGTTGAGATTCGTCGGATCGTCGATGGTGATGGCGACCGCCTGCACAGAAACTTCACGCCCAGACATATCTTGCGTTCTTGTTGTCCCGATTTGTGTCACCTTTCCTGTCATCCCAGTTTTACGTCCGGCCTGGGACGATGGTGATTGTTGCGTTGAAGTAGGAACCGCAATCGTCGGAGCCGGAGTCGAAACAGGTGTTTGCGGCTGAGTCTCTTGCAGATGAATCACACCATCGAAATCCGACACGCGGATGACATGCCCGCTGTCGAAAGCAATGCGGAGTTGCTCCTTGGGAAATTCCCACTCTGTAGGCTGACCGGAAAGGGTTCGCTCTATCTTTACACATACCTTCGCCAGTAACTCGCGTTCTTGGTTGGACAATTGTCCGGGCGGATTAGTGCATGCGGCCTGGGCTTTTTCTAGATTGCCGCCGCCTACGGAAAACGCCTCGGACAGAATCATACCGATATGAAAGCCTTGATATGTGTCTTGTGTCTGCCCCGAAGCGATGCCAGCCGCTAGGAGCAGGAGAATACACGCGCTGGAAACCTGAAGAGTCTTCCTTGCTCGCGTCGACTCTACAGGCACGAGGGTATAGGTGTTGCAAGCTGGGCACTTCAAGCGATCCTCGCACTGCGTGCAGATTCGAGTATTCTTGTTTGGTTTGCTCACATCTTCTCCGCTAGTCTGTCGCATTGTCCAAACTTAGACTCTCTACCATTCTTCCCTTATTTGTCTGTAGGACTATTCACTATCAGTTAATGAAGCTTAGACCGCTATGCGTCCGGCCCACCGTGGGACGGACGACAGAGTGAATGCTTGGTGCTTTGCCAGACGGTCACCGGTTGTGGCTGCGGGCGGGAATGGCTCTAGGTATTTCTGTTGTAGTTCTCTGAGGGGATACGCAACCACCGATGGCCCTTGACCATGTAGCCGAATCGGGTTTCTCGATTGGAGCCAAAGGGGTCTCGGTATCGTATGTAGCCGTAAAAGATAGGGACATTCCCACCCTTACCCTCACCGGAGAGAACCATTGCATGGACTCCCTTGCTGGTGAGTTGAGACAGATGGATGAACTGAGGTTGTCCCTGTACCAATGGCTCAGTTTCACCGAAACGCCGTGTAGGAGTATCAAAGACAGGATCGTTTGGGATGCTTTCGATTATGCGGAACCAAACGGCCTTATCTGTTACCCAACAGGGAATCCTTCCGACGTTCGTATAGTTCAAAGTCAAATGCACAATGCTTGTGAACTCTCCGGTCTGTAGATTTTCCGTGTCTTGGATATGGGCGTGATCCGCGTTGTCGATGGTAGTCATTATCCATGCACGTTCAGCATTAACGACCGCTTCGGCATTTCTCGCCGCAGCCTCAGCAGCTATCGCAGTATTTCTGGTTTGCTTTCTGATGTCTTTGAGAGTGCGAACGGCGATCCAAGCAGCAATTGCGCCAACTACTACAAGCGCCCACGTGGACCAAGCAACATCCCACCAGGGCGGGTTTTGTGGCCGCTGTTCCGTCTCGGCTTTGGAGCTATTTTCCTGCTTGCAGGGACAACCCTTATCTTCCACAGGAAGCGGCGCTGGCGACACGCTGCTCGGCTCATGTTTTTTCTGTGTTGCTTCTTGTTGCTTGCCCCTATTAGGCGGTGGTGAGGTTTGTAGTAGCGGGACAGAGAGAAGTAGGATCGCGAAGAGATTCCGCATGGCCGCGAGGCTACAACACAAGCAAGTACAGTGCAACCTGCCAGCGCGCTATTACGCTTTGATAGATGCTCGCAGAGCGCGAACTGGCAAATATCGCTGAATGAAGTCGCTGAATTGTGGCAGTTGCTCGACCTCTTCAGGCATCAGGTCTCTCTCGCTGTAGAATCCCGTTTTTGATGCGGTCGTGCTGGAGCCATCGGCACTGCGGGTCTCACAACCATACAAAAACAGCCCTTTTCTTTCCAAGGCTTTTTTGAAGATAAAGGTATGACCGTTTATCTGTTTCTCCCAGGTCTTGTCTGGATTTTCCGGTATGCCGTGTTTGAAGCCAATTTCTTCCTTTGCCATGTGGCCATCCTCAAGCGGATTCTATCACAGCGCGCAGCCGGGCCATTTTCTTTGGCCTATGTCACCTCGTAGCTCTCCATCTCGTCCTGACCCGGTGAGACCAAATTCACAACGTACTCTGTGATAGCCGTACCTGAAGGAGTGTGCGTGTTGATGACCGCCACCCCATCCACTAACCACTGCTGCCCATTGCGCTCTATCACGTCTCCATCTTGCGGAATTGGAGCCTCCTCGGGAGGATCGCGCAAAGCGGAGTTGTCTTGATACTGATAGATGATTCGCGCCATGTTGTTCGGTCAACTTAAAGCCGCGCCATCAATTCGCGGTAGCGGTCAGTTGAAGCATATTGTGCGAAGCGCGTTTCCATGACTTGCCGCACTTCCGCTCGGGCAGGCCCGATGCAGCCTTCAACCCATCGCAGGTCGCAAGAAGGTTCCCCCTGCAGATACGCAAATACCAAATTCCGCAGGCGTTTTTCGGCTATGTCCTTCACGGAGCGCACTTTCATTCCATCGCCTCACGTCGAGGATAGCCCCTTGAAACCCGTTGTCAAGTCTCCACAACCGTGCACCGCTTTGACGCACTGATGGCAAGAACCGGAAAAACACAAGCAAGGCTGGGGCGCGAAGCCATCACGATGTATTTGAAGTCGCGTCGCTCAGTGCGAACCATCATTGTGGCTGGACAACAACTGGCCTTACGGGAGCCGTTGGTGGCGGCGCCGATGGTGACGGAGCAGGTGCGGCCCGCGGATACAGAATCTGCGTTGATGGTAGCTTTCGCGGTACTGAAGCGCCGCTGTTGAGGGTAAAAACCAGTCCTGCGCCTAGACTACAGAATTCCAGTTGTGAGGTATCGAGCTTCTCGTGTTGGTCATCCGAAGAGTGTGTCAAAACGAGCGTCATCGTTCCTGTTGCGTTAGGCCCGGGAGCGTATGCTACTGACGCTGATAACGGGGTAATCTTCCGTGAGCCGCAGGTTATCTGTGCACTGTCAGTTTGTAAGCCAACGTTTGCGATTTTCTGATTATTTGACGCTGTGTCTTCTTTGATGGAATAAGGCAGTGTCCATTGATACGTGAAGAAAGTTATTGAACCCGTGATACTCGTAGTCGGGAAGTTGGTATCCACTTGTCCTCGCGACGATGTGTTTCCGATCGCAGGTAAACCGGAGGCGGACAGACTGACCTTATCAGCCACGATTTTGGAAGTGGCCAAGGCATGGTTCGAAGAATCAACCAACTCAGTTGTTAAAAAGTAATTCAAGTCAACGCGATCAGGGAGCGGATTCCCTGGAGAGTAGGTCACAGTAAATCGGCATGTTGGAAAAGTGACGTTGGAACTTGTTGAGGCATCAAGGTAACTCGTTGACTTGACACGCAAACTCCCAGTCAAGTTCGTACCCTGAGGCAGTTCAGTTTGCCAAGGACGTTCGCAAACGACTCGCGGGACCCCCGTTATGACTTGGACGTGATCCATATCGTTAGCTTGTAGTCTAAGATCTGTACTTGCCGGATCTAAATGCGCGCTGGCGGTATCGTGCAGCTGTTGTGCGATGGCTGCCGCACTAGGAAGAGATTCAAAATGATCCTGTTCCTTCGAGTTCACCTCCCTTACTGCTAGGCCATAGCTAGTCACATCAGCCCGCGACGAGGACTGATAGGCTGCCTGAAGGGCTGCGTTGATGCTGACAGCAGGGCTCGAAAACGCAACAGCGGCGTCGACCTTTCCATTAGTGGACAATGTGCGAGTCGCGACCTTAAACAGAGCGACTCCATCAAAATCAGCAAGGAGAAATCGCGACTTCCCGTCCGATACAGCAGCAGGATGCCGTAAGTACCATTCCCACATCAGAAAGGCTGCATACGTTTTCTGGTCCTGAGTCACGGTTGAATGATAAAAAGACCAAATCGGCGATCGCAGTTTCGCGCTCACGAATCCAAAATGAAACTGCGTTTGTCCCGAGGCGTCGGCCGACAGGCCTGCCGCTATTTTTGCGATCGGAAACGACCAGCCTGAGTTCGATTTCAGAGAAGCCGCAAAGGAGGCAGTGCAGTTGTAATCATAAAAGGCGCCATCGAATCCGGCAGCTGCCATCGATGCCGGATCTTGAAGATAATCTGCAACCAGAAAGTCGTCCACACTTGGGTTTTGCACGAGGACCGTTTGATCCGCGTAAACATAAGAAAATGCACGTCCAACCGACTCGTCACCAGTAATCAGTACGGTCTGTTCAAGATGGAGCGATGGATCGAAGAGTTGCGGTGGCACCGCCGACAGTTCTTGACTATGACCCAAGCCGTGAGAGATCTTCAGTTTTACCGGACCGGGATTTTGATTGATGCAATATCCCTGTGCGACTTGGTAGGGACCCTCCAGGAACTGGCCTAAAGTAGCCGTTGTAGCACCACCTGGAATCGGATCGAACGGCTTATTTTGTGCTTTCGAACTCTGTATTATCGCGAATAGGAAAAACACACAAAAGCAGAAGTGCCGGTTCATCTCTCACCTTCCATTCGACACGCGATTTCTAGGCAGGACCTAGTATCGGGTGGGTACGTGAGCGGGAGTGTAATAGACTGAGTTCATGATTGTCAATGATAGATAACAACAGGGAGCGTGCTTTGAGGGACTAAATTCCTCCCTTGGTCGAGGAGTTGTAAATTGGTCTCAAAAGGAAGAGAAGGGACTGCGGCAGAAGGCATTTTTGCTTTATAGTACCGTTGTTGCTACATAAAGATCCATTCAACGCCCCCAAGTCCCTCGAATTCTGAGTGGCTCACACGAAAACGCCTTGTTGACTCGATGCTGAAGGCATCGGGCTGGAAGATCGCACCCTTCGTTCACGGGAAACCATTGACGGCCCAGCACTGCTTCGCTATCGAGGAGTACCCTACTGCAGCCGGACACTATCTGGGGGCTCGATGAATTATTGGAAACCAATTGCAATCGCAGAATCGGTTTTGCTTGTGGCTGCTGGTGTCGCGTTGTTGCGTTTCCATCACCATGATGCTGGGAGATTTCAACTAATTTCAAAAGAAACGGGAACTGCTCTCGACACTGAAACGGGAAAAATGTGTTCGACTGTTCCAAAAGTAAGACCAACGACCGGCAATCCTATCGATGACGTTGTGAAATATGGCTCTGACAGAACAAAAGACAAATTTGATTGGGACAAGTATCCCGCTCTGGGTCCAGATGGGAAGTCTGTTGATTTCTACGGTCGTCCGTACTGTGAGGACCTACGATGAACACAAACCTCTCCGCGTAGTCGTTTGCCCATTCAGCTCATATTACTTGCGCGGTACTCCCCCACTCTCGTCGAAAAACACGCGAGAATTGTTGAGGAGAAAAATCATGCTAGGTCTGCTTTTCATCGGGTTTTGTTTGTTCATTTACTTCTTGCCTACCTATTTCGGCAGGAATAAACGCAACGCAGGCGCGATCTTCGCATTGAACCTTTTTCTCGGATGGACATTGATCGGCTGGGTGCTTGCGCTGGTCTGGGCGGTATCCCATGACGCACCAACTGCGATAGTCGTTGCTCAATCCGCATCCATCGCACCAGGTGTCGCCAAACTTTGCGCACAGTGCGGGAAATACAGTGACCCTACTTCGCAATTCTGCCAGTCCTGCTGCAGCCAACTTGCGGCACTGCGTCAGTGACAACTCACGAGCAAAGGTATCAGCCCGACCGAACAGGAATTGTCAGAGGCAAATTGTGAAAAGTGTTTTGATTCGTTGAAGATCGAGTAACGGCGGGTCGGTACTCTGGAGCATGAGTTTGTTGGAAGGTCGGATCACAAGCACTTACGATGAGGAGAATCTCGTGACTATCGACATACACAAAATCCTTACGAAAGAAAAGGCAGCCGCACTCTGCGAAAAGATTGCGGATGGATTGGGGAGGGACAACATCACGGGAAGCGCAAACGTGATTGGTTATGCAATGAGAGAAGCATGGATCGCAGGGTTCGAGGAAGGCCGCAAACATTCCCCCTCCAACGGGAAAGAACAGTGACTCGCTCGGGAACCAGCCCGGCGATGTGGAACATCCAGCACTCACAATGAATCCTCAAACAAGACCTAATCCCATCGTTGGCAGAGACACCAAATTTCCATACATGGTAGCGGTTGTTTGCTGGATCGACTTGCTAGGTTATGGTGCGATGATTGCCGAAGCGGATTTTAATCCACTTCGCCTCAAAGCCTCAGATGCGGTGAGGCGCTTGAGACGCTTTCACGAAATTGTTGCATCCCACAGTGGCCGCGAATTCCCCACACTTGTAATGAACGATGGCGCCGCCGCCTACCGCGATCTTTCTCTACGGAGCCGGGAACCCTCCTACGACTTCCTCATGTCCGCCTGGGATCTCTTTCAAGAAATTAAGCGTGATGAGAACGAAAAAGAGTTACCCGGGGCGCGGCTGGTACTAGCCACTGGCTTTCGCATGCACGGAAGACGCACTGGCCTGGATGCAAAAGCGGCACATCTCAAATCGGTCATGCAAAGATTTAAGAGCGGCGACATCGCTGCCGAGGAGGCCATTAGAGAAGCTGCGAATATTCGGCAATCGTTCGATATCATCCCTCACCTTCAAGCTAATTTCGCGTTCACCAAAGCTTACGTTGCTGAGTCCACTGGAAAAGGCGGAGGTTTGGCGGGACCTAATTTCTTTGTTGACCTCGCCCTATTCGATTCACCCACGCCAGAGTGGGTAGTAGCGGGAAAGACGGTCAGATGGTCACATACGCGGTTGCGGATGTCTGCTTCTTTCGCTCCCATTCTTGCATTACATCCCAACGGAAAATTTAAAGGTTACCCGCATGGAATTCGGGATGGTTTACAAGTTGCCGCACACCTATCCGGAGACCCGGAGGTGTTGAAGGCATTACGAGCTGCTCAAAAGGCTCGCTAGTACATTAGCACTCGCGCAACCGCTGTATGGGCTTGCAAATCAGCGGCCCACAAGATTTTTCTGTGTATACCGAATCTGTATATCGAAGACTCTTTACGATCCCGGAAGATTTCTGATATTGGCTGGAAATGGAACGTATAGACCTGTGTACGATAAATATGATACAAACACCGAATAGATGGACATTCAGGTCGTAAATCAAAGAGTCGATCAGGCGCTTGCGGATAACCGCCGGGCTGGGAACCTAGTTCTGTTGATGTCTTCAGCGATCTTCACGATCGGTATCCTCTCGATACTCATTGGCTATTGGCAGCGCAACCCGTACATCGGAGGAGGAGCCACTTTGTTCCAGGGGCTCCTATACTGGCCGATCCGTGAAATACTGCGATTGCGCCGCGACAATATTGTTCTCCAAACCGTGCCAGTGTTGGTCTCTGGCCTTGATGCCGACACGAGCGCAAAAGAGATAATAAAACTTTTGAACTATTTGAGAGGTAAGCAGTGATGCGCTCTCGCCCTGTCGAAGATGTGTTGTTGCAAACCTTGCGCGATCTTCGGCCCGAGTCACTTACGGCAAGGCGGTTTTTTAGTGATCAGTTTCGGACTGCGGAAGAAGAGTGGTTGGTCCATATAGAGCGAATAGAGCCGCGCCCATTTGGATTCGTACTTACTACAGTTATTCGAGATTTTACGAAGGACTTTGCAGAATTTAAGACTAAACTGGCAACCGTGTGGCGTGTTTTTACGGGTCAAACTTTTGCAGGACCCGAAGCTGAAATCAGAAAAGCGAAGAAGAAAACCAAGATAAGGCTTTGAGTAATTCTGTCACTTTTGTTTTGTTCTTCTGGACTGAAGGGTTCAAATCTCGCCTAACAATTTCTTCGCTTCTTTCAAATCGATCTTCGCTCGATAGCCGTGTTTGCCTAGAAGATATAAGAGTTCGCTGCCTGATAGCAGCGTGAGCGGTTTGCCCTTCGCGAACTCGTAAGCGTCCGGTCCGTAATCGGAAGTCGTTACGAGAATTCCCTTGGTCGCGCCCTCATTGTGGACAGTCCCGAAAAGGTCCCTCACTGCGGCCACTCCAACGGTGTTCGTGTAGCGTTTCGCCTGGATCACGATCTTCCCACCACGAATTGGATCGGGATCGAAGGCAATCGCATCTACCCCGCCATCTCGGCTCGCCTGGGTGATCTTGACCTCTCCTCCGTCCTTGCTGAATTCCTTTTCGAAGAGTTCGCGGATTAGGTTCTCAAAATCGAGCCAATCCATCGCGGCTAGGTTGCTCTTGTCGTTTAATGATTCCACTACGTTGTAGGAGCCGACGAAACGCGGGTCTTCGCGGTTCAGACTCAAGACAGGTCGAACAGGGTTGAAATCGATCAGCTTACTTCCCGATATTCCTTTCAGTGCTCTGAAGCACGCTTTCAAATCGATTTGATTCAGATTCAACGCCAGAAATTCTGCTTTGTTCGCCTGAACCGTCATGATGCACGGATGCGTGTTCGCTCCTGTCGCCTTGTCGATCGCCTGGACCCAGCCGTTGAACACGATGTTTTTAATGACATTCACATCGTCGGCGCGGAATAGCTCGTACAAAGTTCGCAGACAAATCTGATAAAGCACTTCGTCATATAGCCGCTTGAATTCCGTATCTGAAATAGGTACTTCCTGGAACTCCCGGCGGTTGGAGATGAACTTCATCTGTTTTGTGTTCGGGATCGACTTCTGTGGGGGCAATTCATAATCGACGACTAGCATCCCGGCCTCGGGATCAAACGACACAACCTGGTCCCGTGGAAAGGAATCTGGATACTCCGACTTCGAAAGCACTTCAGTCCAATACCGGATCAGCGCTTCTGGCACTCGATTAAAATATGCCTTCTTAAAATCGTTGATTCCTGAGTTGAAGAGCTTCTGTGTCTCAGCAAAGGTGTGCTTCTCGAGTTGCCAGGCAGCCTTCGCTTTCTCGTGATTCGCAAAAGTCGTTAGATTCCGTTCGGTAATCTCTTTGATCTTCTTCGTCCAAAGATCGTGAGCAACGGCGAACCTCTGCTGCGCGTTTTTCCTCCTTGATTCTTCCTCCATTCTTACCGCCTTGAGTTTCTTTTCGCGCGCCCCGGGGATTATCCAATCGACAAACTTGATCGTTGAGGGGACAGGAGTTGCTACAAATTGAGATTCCGTTATCAAAGGCTCGGCGGTGAAGCCTTCGAGTCCGGGTACGGGGGGCTCCGGCTTTTCGAATCTGGATGTGTCCTTCAAGCTCTCCCAGTTGAAAGACTGAGGCTTGCCCAAGGCGCCGCTCAACAGTTCACGGAGCCCATCCATTGCTGCCTCCGCGTCCTTGGTCAATTCAAGTGCGTGCTCTTTGGCGCGTTTGTCGATGTCAGACTGCTTATCCGCCCAATTTCTCTTTTCCAACTTTTTCTGTCGTGCGGTCTCTCTTTCCACAAGTCGAGTCCAGCGTGCATCCCAAGCCTCGATCTGTAGACGAGCCTTCGTGTCGGCCTCTTGTTGGGTCGCACCACGAACAGTTCGGTAGGCGTGTAGTCCCTCGTGCTTAACTCTTATTTCCCACATGGAAGTCCGTTGATCTGGAGCGCTGTATTCGGGCGCTGAAAGCCGGACAAATCGCTGTCCGAGGCCAGAACGATTGTATGCTGTTTCTCAGTCTTCGAACTCGTGTCGCTGCCCACGCTACTGGGCACAGCCGCGTTTCCGTAGTTCCGCATGAACAACTTCCCTATTGATGGGTCCACTGCCGTCATTGAGTGCGCTCAAAAGAGCGCTTGTTTGCATATTAGGAACGAATACGCGGAACCATCTCTGAAGCAAATCGTTCGGTTGATTGAGCCAATGGGTGATGTTTCGTGCTCTTTGCGGCGAGACCGTGTGGCGGTCGTCGATCCATAATTTTGATAGCGCTTCTTGTTGACTTGTTTGAGAAGCCCACCATTGGGCGGCTTGGAGAGCGGCCTGCTGCCGTTTAGCCAGGATTAACATAACTGCCGCGAACTCGTCGGCGGCGTCTTCGTTGTCCCACAATGGATAGCCCCATTGACGCAGGAAGGTGTGCCCCAACTCGTGAAAGAAAACGAACTCTAAAGCCTGTTCGAGATGCTGTTCTGTCAGTGATTCCACCAACTCGGTGCAGATCGTGATATCGGGATTCGAGAAAGCGTTCTCCATCCCGCAATGCTTTATGTCGAGCCGAAATGATGGGAAGACAAAAATCTCTCCCAGCTTACTGAAGTTTTCCGCCATGCCCTTTTCCGAAGAAAGGGTTTCAGGAAGCTTCGCAGGGAGTACGTCGTAGACATAAAGATGTACATTTCGAGGAAGTAGCCACGCCCCAGAGTTATCGAGTACAAGGTAATAGATGTTGTCCTGCGGCACACGAAATACGTAGTTTCCAGTGTTGCGAATGGACCCGGAGGTCCCTTTGAAATAGTTGAACTGTTGGTGCGCCTGGTATCGCTGGAAGTTTGCCGCGTCCAGCAACCAAACCTTTATGCTGTCGTTTGCCCCGCCCGAAACTTGAAATCTGGCGACCAGGGTTGCTCCCCTGGTGAGCGCGAAGTTGTACTGTAGTGATTGATGTGCTGCAACTTGGATCGTGCTCCTGACTTGCGGCTGAGAGGGCTCGACGGCAACACTCACCGAGGACTGCCCATCTACGGACCTGTACGCCGCTGAGCAGCTGACCGGTGCCTGAGTTTGACAGGGCACGGCGAATGTTTTGAACGAACAGGCGGAGAGGAGCGCGAACGCGAAGCACGTTCTGAACAGAAGGGGCAAGGGGTTCTCCTGAAAGTACTTGCTCGAATTTTAACATGCACAAGTCTGTGAATTTTTCGGAGTCGGTTTAAAGTTGCGTTTAAATCAACCCGTTATTGAAGTCATTTTGAGGAAAGTTTTGGGTTATTTCTCGATCCGAATCACGCCCACCGCAACCGACCGCCGTTCCCGCTCCGGGAGCTTTGATCGCGCCTTCTCCGCTGCTGCTTTCGTTTTGAACGGCTTCGACAACGGTGTGAACTCCCCGTCGATGTACTTGAATAGGAGCCACTGTTCGATGATTTTGGGCATTTGAAATTTATAGCACTGGCGTCGCTTCTCATCCACTCGGCCTCCGGCATTCAAGGCTTTGTTTCTTGTGTCGCTCGTGCTATGTTGAGGTTGCAGGAGCGGTGTTCGTGAATTCGAGGCCGCTCTCCTGCTTTTGCCGAAACCCCAGCCGGTTGTACCTGCGACCGGACTTTGCCTCGGCAAGGATGGCGATGGTGCCTTTCACGGAGAGCACATCGCTTACTATCCGCAGCACAATGGTATTGGCAAACCCCCAATCACCGACCGTGACGGTGAAATCTTGGGGTGAGGTAGCCGATGCCGTTTCCCGAAAGTCTTTCCAATACAGAAGAGGCCGTGGTTCGCGGCGTTATGGTTGCGCTGACCGTAATGGCTGGTCTGCGCTTCATCGTCAAAGAAGGCTGCGATCTGTACGAGGAGCTGCACAAGAAGGTAAAACGCTGGCGTCGGCGCGGCCCGTGAGTCGGCTGTTGCCCTGCTTACGTGCCCGACGTCACGGGAGGATCATCGCTTGCTTTCTAAGCAGCGTAGGCGTTGGTTCGCCCAGTTTCCATTTGGTGTTTCTCCCAACAGCTTATCTAATGCATTGCCTTCTTGTCGTCCCCTCCTGCCTCCTTCGCGACAGTCACCCGCCTCTTTCCAATTTCAGAGCCTGCCTCACGCGCAAATACCAATTGGGAGTGAATACGTATAAGTAGATCGGAAGCAATGTAAAGGTAGAGACAGATGGCGTAATCCACCATGACCTTTTCCCAAAAACCAATCCTGCTGCCAACGGAATAACGGCGAGTATTCTCAACTCCCATAAGTGAATTGGCTTCTCCCGGACCGCCTGCAACCAAATCATGTCCAAAGGGATCAAGAAAATCAAAATAAGATACGCCAAAGTGGCTAGGGGAGGATCGGTACGTTCAGGCAAGAACAGACCGAGAAAATGAAAACCCGCGAACATGAACAGCAGTTCGAGGAAGTCGAAAAGCATTGCCCGAGGCGGATAAGTGTTAATTTTTTCGGACCCCAAAAATGAAGCGCAGAAAAATACAACCAGCAGAGATCCGAGGGAAATGCGCTCCAAAAAATAGTTATCAGTAATCGACGGGTACAACGCAATGCGAACCGAAATGCCGACGATAGCTCCGGCTAGAACTGCTGGATAAACCAACGCATAAATCAGTTCTTTGCGTTTTAGAAAGTAGCTTTTAGGCGGCGGTATAACTTCTGGAGCTACACGCTCCTGCAGGGAAACCTCTGGATGAAGCTCCAACGCTTCCTTTCCAAAGCGTTCAAGCTCGTTCCATTTCTCAGGCCACTTACTCTTTTTCCGCTCATCCGCGACAATCGTCGAAAGGAGCACCCACGCCTTTGCAAAAGGGACGCCCCACACCTGAAGGGCTCTCCGCTTTGGTAAGTACGGAATCAGTCCAGCAAATTCATCCAGCTTGCGACATACCTCCAAGGCGGTTTCCGTATTCGCGCTCGGCACCGTTTTGTCAGCACGATCCAGAAAAGCAAAGATTTCCCCTCTTTGCTTCGTGAATGCATCGGCCGACCAGATTTCGTAAGCTCTCAACCACGCCTCGAATCGGAGTTGACGCACGGCAATGAAAACCGCAGTTGAGGCAACCCCCGTGGCTATGCCAGTAATGGCAATCCAAAAAACCTCAGACTTGAATAGAGATAACATGTAGCGGTTAGCAGCCCCCAGTCCTGACGCACCAATGGTGACGAACGTTTCGATGCTCTCGCGCTGGCAGGTTCTATATGGTATTCGGTGCTCATGGCAGTTACTCCGCCGCCACTATACTCCAAATTAAGGAGTTGGAACACCGCAAGCCAATGCTACGGTTAGCACCGTCGGTTATCATCTGGAGGATCAGTGAGGAGGCCGAACCATGACAACACCGACGATCACATACAACCCATCGGGTCCAATCGACCGTGACGACATCGAGTTGGTGAAAATGTTTCTGGCGGGATACAAAGATGAAAGTGGACGGACATATAAGCTGAAAGCAAGACCAGATGTTACTGAGCGGAAGGAAAAGGCCATCGAGGCAATAGCTGAGGCGGAGGATGGCCGCACTTTAGCAATCGAACACACATACATCCAGCCCTTCGAAGGTGAGCGTGCCGACTCTATTAGTGATAAGGCCACGGTTCCCAAAGCCTGATAACTCCGTTGTGAATATTCAATCGGGAGCCGCAACCTGCACAATTCTATTGCTCCTTGTTCCACAAATCCCAAAACAACTTAATTCCAGCAGGACCGTGGCCCGAATAATGATTGTTCATAAACGCGAACAATTTCCGAATCTGTTTGTTCAGGACCATTGCTCTCAACACATCAACCCAGTTCTTGAGATCGTCTTCCCGGTCAACGACTGTCTTATCCCACACCTGGGTTATTTTCTCGATGCCGTGTCGATCACCAAGCCAGCGGACATAGGCGAAGTCCGCCGTAACCAGATCGAACTTCTGTCTTAACTCCCACGGTCTCGGCATAAACGATGTGTCGGTCAAGGCCAAGGCGATCTTGTGCTCCCGGAGCAGGTCTGCAAATTTGGCATCGAGCCAGGTCTTGTTTCGAATCTCGACTACAAATTTGTGGTCGGCAGGAAGCTTCTTCAGGAAGGGCGTGAGCACGGCGAGAAAACTATCTTGCTTCGGAAATTTCCAGCGGTCGAACAGAGGAAACTGAAAGACCAACGGACCGAGCTTTGGACCAAGGATATCCATCGTTGTCAAAAACTCTTGGAATTCAGCATCGCAATTCACAAGCACTTTTTCATGCGTAATGATCTGAGGAACTTTGACGCAGAAAATGAAGTCGTCTGGAGTCTTCTCGTTCCAGCTTGCGACAGTTGAGGCGCTTGGCGTGCCATAGAATGTGCTATCGATCTCGACTGTTTGAAACTTGCTGGCGTAGTAGGAGAGAAAATCCCGCGACCGCATTCCCTGTGGATAGAAAGAGCCTTGCCAGCCTGTGGCCGTGAAGGATGAAGTGCCAAGCAGTATGCCAGGCAAAGAGTACGGGCGCTCGATCTTCGGCTCACTTGTTAGTTCGGTTGGCTGGTCCAATTTCTCCATCTGGAACAGAGTCGGCTGGCGAATTGGCTCGACTTTTGGAAGCTTTGGGTTCACGGTGAGAGTCTAACTAAAGCGCGAGAATCTCACGAAGAGGCAACTCGCGTCCAGGTCTGTGCAATTGTGGTTCGTGCCGTAGGGTCACTCACGTAGGTCTCCATGAAGCCGCAGTCGACACAGACAAAGCGGTCCGGGTGGGCTTTACGCCACAACGTGATATTCATCATATCTGCAAAACTCCCGTTCCAAAACGTGAAGGACCGTCGATACACGTTCTTCGAGCCGCACTTGGGACACAGCCCTGTGTTCATGTCGCACCTCCAAGAGCAGAGCCTAGCACAGCATCGATGAATCTCCGACCACACATCGTCCAGTGCTCGTCGTTAGTGCCCTAGCCGCTTCACAATTTCGGGTCGGGGAACCCAAATAAGCTTTGCACCAGTTCTTTGCAGCCGCAGGGCCGCCTCATCGTGCAACGCCAATAGATTTTTCGCTTTGACCTTCGAGCCTTGTGTTAGCTGGCCAAACACTAGCTGGGAATCCGTGTAAATCCTTGTCTGCGGTTTTTGTGGGCCAACACGGTTGCTAAGCAGATTTCCGAGCAGGGCTAACAAAGCCATATATTCCGCTTCATTATTCGTTCGTGCGTTCGCAAATTGAAGCCGCTCGACAGATTCACCATCACTGATACTGCCATAGGCGTCGCGCTTCCCGTGGGCTTGGTTGCCTCGGCATCCGCCATCAATCCAAAACTCTGACGCGTTCCAGTTCACAGGCTTCCACTATATCAAGCCTCTCTTGCGTGCTCTTTGACCACGCTGCTAGCGTCTTTGTCCTCACGCAGTCCTACAAACTTTGAATGCCTGAGCCGATCTGCCTCTGTCCACTCCAGGAATTCTATTTGGGCGACGGTGTCCGGGCGAAGCCAGACGCATTCCTTCATCTTTTCGGCAGTCAATTCGTCGCCCCAACAAGATTTGTGCGTGTCCGGCAGGTTAACGAAAGGCATCGTTGGGGATACAAGGGGACGGATTTTCTCGAAGACTTGGCGGCGTGACGCTGGGACAAAGCCGTTGCGGACGCGAGCAACATAGACCAAATCCTTGCCGCGATAGTAGCCGACGATGAGAGAGTCGAACCCGTGTGGCCCAGGGATATATCCGCCGATCACAAGCTCCTGTCCCCGATTCACGCGGTATTTAATCCATGCGCCTGTCCGCTTTCCCGGCTGGTAGAGGCTGTCTTTACGCTTTGCGATGACGCCTTCCAATCGCTGTTGACGCACAGCGGCCACCATATCGGTCGCTGACACGTCGAACTGTTCAGCAATGCGGATTCGAGGCGAGTAGAACATTAGATGAGACTTCATCAATTCACGGCGGTCACTCAGGGGCAGTCTAGTGAGATCTCGATCCTGGCAAATGAGGAGATCAAAAACGAAGTAGCAGATACGCGAAGCTCTGCTGCGAAACTGTGAAAGCAAATTAAAATTCGGTTTGCCAGCTTCATCCAAGGCCACAATCTCTCCATCGACAACCGTGCCCTCCGGCAGATCGCGCAGAGCTTCGACGATAAAGGGATACTGTGCGTTGAATGATTTATGGCGCCGGGAAAAGAGATCGATGCTGTCACAGAATTTGACCGCCACAGCACGGTAGCCATCCAGCTTGATTTCGTAGACCCATCCCGGCCCGTCGATCAACTTTGGGACGGGAGCGCAGTCCATCGGTTCGATGAAGGCAGCTTTTCTTACTGGTAGAGAGCTTAAGGGTGTCAGGCTATCCTTGGTATGTTGTGGCATAAGCCCACACACTTAAATTGTAAACGAGAGCGGCGACTACGCATCGTCACCCAGGTTCAATTCCTGTTGTTCCGGCACGTTTCTTCCAGTTCTCAGAAATTCCACAAACTGCTTGTAAAGTGAACCCAACTTCTTCCATTCCTTCGCTCGCCTATCTGAAGAACCTGCGATTGGGTTGTCGATGATGTCCCAATGGCGACCTAGTCGTTCACCTGCACCACGATCTCGATTCCTACGAATGTAAGGCTCAAACTGCCTTTGACACGCTCGATCAAGGGTGTCGCACAACTTGGTTCGCAATTGCCGTTGATAGTCGCGAGACAACACGTTCCAGCAAAGGATGGTCTCTTCCAGGTCTCGCGGCAGGATACGGGCTTCTCCCTTGCCCATCAGTTCGAGGACCTTCGGTATCACCAGTTCAGCGAACTCCCACAACTCCGAATCGACATCGACCGGGAAGAAGTGGTTCGGCACCTTGCCCCAATCGATTGCCAACAGTGGGCGGAAGACAGCATCAGTCTCGTTTGGTTGGAAACGATTCTGGTGAATCGCCAGACCGTCATCGGTCACTAGAAGCAACGGAAACGTGTAAGGACCCTGCGCAATTCCCATCGTTAGCCGTTCCGCGTGCTCTTGCAAGCCGATGACGGCAACATCGTGAGACCCGGTTTCCTCGACTGCGAGTACGGCTCGTTCGCGCAGATCGTCCTGCGTGACCCTGGAATACCGTCTTAGTTGATCGGCTTCAAAATTCGGCCCCGACTTCCACTCGAACAGAATTGTGTGGTTAAGTCGTCGCGACGACACGATCAATTCGGGAGCAACCTGTTCCTGGTCAGTGTTCGCAAACCGGAGTTCAATCCACTTATCTACATATTGGAGGGTTCGGAAATTCCGAGGTAACCCAGCGAGTCCCTTGCACATCCCAACAAACAAATTCATCAGCGCAAGGTTTAGGTTAGACGGCGGCATTTTGTTCTGAGAAGGCGGGTTGTTCTGAACCGTCAACCGCCTCAATCTGTGAGTTGTAGTGATGCTGAAGATTGGTGTACAGCCGCGCCAAACTGTTGCCACAACCGCCAGGTGCGAGATAGACCCGCATGAATTCAGGCGACAGTTCGAAACTTATTCTCTTACCGACATGAAGATCAATCGCATTGACGCGGAAAGAGTGTGGTCCGGTCGCAATCGGGAGTCCCATAATTCGAAATGGATTGGAGCCTGAGAACACCCGTTCGCAGAATGCCTCCAAGTTCGGAAGCGGCTGAGTGAACCGTATGTTTAGTGGCTCGCCATCAATCCTGACTCGGTCCTGGGCGGATTCAAATCTGACCGTGAAACGCCTCTCATAGTCCTCGATTCGCCGGATGTAGTCTCGATAGAGATTTGTCACGAGGGCTATGTAACTCTGATAGGACGTGCCCCGGCCTGTGACCTTGCCGTCGTACTTCATGTCGGCAATGCAGAAGGCTTCGTCGTTTTCATTGCGGTCGAGGAAATATTTAACCTTAACTTTAGACAAGGTTGTAGCGTCTGCAAACGCACCTGGTTGCCTGAGAATCCGCAGAACGTCTCGGGCACGATTGCCCCACAGTTGCATCTTCAAGAATTGCATCGGAGCGTCGTCTGCCTCGAAGTCCACGTCGGGTACTGATCTCCGGTCGTAATCGAGACCCAGGCCGCGAAGACTTCCGAACCCGGCAATCCTGGATAGCAATTGAATCGGCAACCAGACATGGTCGAATTCGCTCGTGTTGTTGACCAACTTCTGGATTAGCGGGTCCACTTCGGTGCTTCGGGACGTGGAGTGAATCAACCAGAATCTCGGATTCGAAGCGTCCACGTGCATGACTGTTTCTTCTTCACGACCGGACTGAATGTTGAAGAAACGATCATCTTCGGTTTGGCGAACGCGGGTTGGGCGTCCCAACACTTCGGGGTCGAAGGTCGCTCGAATCGTTTGGAGGGTTCTGTCGTGATCGGCGGCGCGGAGACGGTGCGCCTCTATCAAATAGGTCTTGACGAGGCTTGTGTCGGCATCTAGACGTTGCCGTTCTTCGAGTTGAGCGTAGGCATGGCTCATCACCTCTTCCAGGTGTTGGGCCAGTTCTCGTCGGGTTTGAGGCAGCGGCATTCGCGACCCTTCAGTAGTCTACGAAGTGAACACTATCACACACGCAACATCCGATGCGGTCCGGCGCAGAGTGGTGCCCCTGATCGAATACTGGTAGAGGAACGGGAAGAAGGAAATGGGGGTCGAGTCCTAGCCTTGCAGCCCATCACCGACAGGTGGAAATTGACAGGCTACAAACATCACCTTGTCGGCGTTCATAACAAGGTAAGACGCGAGGTCGTCAAAGCGTTGTCGCGGCTCCTTCGCGACCCCCAGGAGCATACCGTTCGCCTGTGAAGGCGAAGACACAGTGTACCATGCGCTTCTTCGATCTCTAGCGGCGGAACTCGAACCCGCTAAGACTGGTTTTGCAGACCAGCGCCTCGACCACTTCGGCATCGCCACCAAAATGAAATCCTAACGATGCAAACTGCATTGTAAACTGCATTAACGGGACGGAACAATGCAGGACGATTCAACACGATTCAGGTACCTAAGTTATTGAAAACACAGCTAAGTCCTTTGTTTGAGATGGTAGGGATTACCTTGAAAGGGCTACGTGCTAACTGTTGCACCATAGCGGCACTCTGGCGTGAACTACAACCTTTAATTATACGGAATTCCCCCACACTCCGCGATTGGCGCGTGTTGCTGCTACGGCTACGGCAGAGCAAACGTGAAAAGGCCCGATCCGGCCGCAATGGCGATGTACTCTTTTCCGTCAATCGCATACGCCATCGGCGCGGCGTACACCGCTCCTCCCATTTGGAAATGCCACAAGACCTTGCCCGTCTTCGCATCCAAAGCAATGAAGTTTCCTTCGGAGTCCCCGGTGAACACCAGGCCGCCAGCGGTGGTCAGCACCCCAGACCAACTCGGCGAAACGTGCTTGAACTCCCATTTCCGCTCACCAGTCAGCGGGTCCAAAGCGCGCAACGCACCCCAATAGGGCTCTGCGTCATCCGCCGGGAAATAAGCGCTTCCGTAGTAGGCATGCCCTTCCTCATTGGCTTGCTCTGCGGTGCTGAATACATCGCACTGCTCCCGCGCGGTTA